>Ga0256833_1000106_pt1 | contig 63200 bp, 53 predicted proteins | sample 356284metaG_FD_190535 | JGI IMG/M metagenome (GOLD analysis project Ga0256833, IMG submission 190535) | Hydrothermal vent microbial communities from Mid Atlantic Ridge, Atlantic Ocean - 356-284 | ecosystem: Environmental > Aquatic > Marine > Hydrothermal vents | place: Atlantic Ocean: Mid... | reverse complement strand
GATATTGTAAAACTTCAGAGAAAACTTTATTCTTTAGCTACACCTGTTAAAGGAGTTTATTATGAGTAGATTCTTTCTTGAACTATACACCACTTTTTCATGTGGATTCTTTCGTGAGGCAATAGGTCGCGGCGTATAAATCGATTAGCTGAAATCACAATAGTTAATGCGCGATGGAGCCTGAACATTCTGTAGTCTTACATATGTGAAAACGGGAACTGACCGACATGGAATGAATTACGGAGAATCAAATATGTTTGAAAATTAAATAAAGCGGGGCTGTGCCCCGCTTTTACTTATATTTCCACATGTCTTTTGATTATTCAAGTATCATTATTTTCTTTTGCTCCTTCAATGCACCAGCGTGTATCTCCACAAAATATATTCCCCGTGATATTGGCGCATGACTGAAATTAACCACTCTCTCTGGCATCAGAGTATTGTCATATAGCTTCTGCCCAAGCGCATTATAGATTACCACCTTTACCATCTGTGATGGAACTGTTGAAAATTCAATCCTGCCTGCGGTTTTACTGAGCGTTACACCTGAAATATACAAAATACTTCCTTTGATGGATTTTGTGGATTTTGATGTGGGAATCCATCTGTAAGCTGTTCCGTTTGAAGGAAAGCCTGCTGTTTTACCTTTTGTGCCGTCTTCATTTTCTAGACCTATGGTTGTGGTCTGGTCATTGGTTACATCCCTGTACTGGAATACTATCTCTCCATCTGGATAAAGGATTACCTGAAATGTCTGTCTGGAATCATTTTTACGATTACTTACTCCATCATAGGTAACAACAAATTTATCTGCTCCTGCATAGTATGTAATGTTACCCGCTTTTCCTGCATCTAAATCTCTCCAGAGCGGGGCAACTACCGCATTGGGGTCTGCTGGTTCTGGAATGGCCTGTGGATTGTAGGGGGTTGAACTTGAGGTGAAACTCAAAAATCCGTTGCTGCACACATACACACTTCTATACTCTTTCCCATAAAACGTAAATGTGAATGGCAGAGAAATCTCTTTTGACTGGTCATCTCCATTAATACCTGTCGGCGTGGAGGTATTTATCCAGTTAAAGGTTGTCGTTGTGAGGGTATAATCTGAACCGTCACCTTCTCCCTTCTGTTTTATGAATTCATCCCACTGGGTGTTTCTTGAGGTTATAAGGTCATCATAATTTCCTCCAAAAGGTGTATGGTTATAATCTTCCGGGTCTTTCGGATAGTAAATGGATATTCCGTGTGAATCGTTACTGTATCCTGAGCCTGCATGCATTGAAATTACGGCCTCTGATATGGCATTCATGACATCACGGGCAGCATCTCTTACATCTGAAGGAAGAGACGAGGAAGATACAAAATAGGAGAACCTGTATAGGTCAATAAAATCATGATTGTTTAACCTTGGGTCATAACCATATTCGTGATTTTCGCTATTGCCATTAAAATACCCTCTTATGGTGTCAATTATATCTCCGTAAGTGTTTTTGTAGGAGAATAAGAGTCTGGCAAATAGATTTATTTTCTCCGTAAGATTCTCTATTTTTGAAAGATTTACTGCACTTAAAACTGGTGCATCCTGGGCTGATGAAACAATTGCCCCGGCAAGTCCGGCTCCATCTGTAGCTGGCTGAACATTGATAAAACTGCCATAATTTATGCCCAATGAAGGTATATTCTCTTCAGAGGACACAAAGTAATTGGCATAATCCTTAACCTGATCCATCACCTCCCACATACCCGTAAGAGAAGCATCAAAGGTAAGCACTTCTAACTTCTTTCCGAGTATCCCTTTTATGCGGGATAATGCTGATTTTAACTCTCCCGTGGGTATTTCTATGGAATCTCCTGAAGAAAGGTCATTTGATATCCATGACCATCCGCCACCTGTACTCTTAATTATTAAGGCATATTTTCCTGCATCGTATTCCCTGTGAGCCCAGTCAACAAAGTCAACAAGGGTAGAAGCATCACCCATATTCCTCTCACCAAGTTCTCTAACCACGGGTGAATTTATCTTTGACGGATCGCTGTCTCCCTTGATTTTATATATTTTCGTTCCACCATTTCTGAGGTCATATTCCACAAGCACATTAACATGAGGTGAGGGTTTCGCAGCCTCCATAGAATTTATAACTGCATCAGCACTTCCAAGCTCATTGTCAGCGTTAAGGTATACCATAACTGTCCATGCTGGCTTTATTGTGTCTATTTCCAGAATCAGTGTGTAGTTCCCTTCTCCACTGTGTCTTAACACCTGAAGATACCAGTATCCTGTGGTATCTATTATATATCCTATTTTTTCAAAATGTCCTTCTCCTTCAACTCCATTTGCCCGGCCAACATACGATGGGTCATAAAGTCCTATGTCAAAATCTGCATTTTCAGGTGGAATCACGGTTATGGTTATGGACTCTCCCTCATGCACCATGAATTTATAATAATCATACACATCCACGCTATCAAGATACTGTGTATATGTGCCGGGACCTATAGTATAAGCATCAGCAAAACTTGAACCCGGATCTGGAATGTCTGAGCCGTGTCCATCAGCTCCACCTCCATTACCACCACTTCCTCCATCTCCACCATCTCCGCCGTCACCACCTGAGGTTTCTCCCACTAAAGTGGGGTGGTAATATGTGGTAGCATAATCGTATCTATTGCTCCAGGAACCGCCATCAGGAGTAAGTGTTGCCATAAAGTAAACGTAATAATTCTCTCCCCTGTCTGGAAGGGAAATACCGGAGAACTGTTCATCGTGGGAACCACTGGAAATATTTTCTATCTTACGGCTCCACAGTATTCTTCCTGTTTCTTTATCTTTCACCTCAAGAAAGAGGTCTGCGGGCGCATCTGAATTTTTCACTGTAGCTTTAACAAGAACACTGAATGATTCTTCAGGACGCACCTGTGTGGGATAATGTTCAAATTCCACTTCTGTTTTTATGGTATCCTGCGGTGCATCTGTAAGGTCTTTTCTTCTAATGGGCTGATAACGGGAGAGACTTGAGTAATACCATCTTCTTCTCTTGGCATTGTTGGGGGTTTGCTCAAGGGATTGAACCCCATTTGTTACCCGTCTGTTGATTAGTATAATGTGATGACCAGAGTAATTAAGTGCATCACCGGGCTTTAAATCCACATGAGCTGCCTGACCTGCACGGCCAATGGCGATGACATATTGTTTTTTCTTGTTCGCTTGATTGTAAAAACCGACTGTAGTGTATCTTCCAGGCATCCCCCATGCAATACTTACAAAACCAGAACAGTCATTGCCAAGTTTGTTATACCACCTTCCACCACTCCAGTAACCATAATAGGCTCTTGCAGTCCTTATTCTTGACCTGAATTCGTCCCAGTCCTCCACAGGGTTATTCTGTGAGTAAAGCACTCCATGGTATGTTCTGCCTGCATAGAAATGGTAAGGTGAGCGGGAACTCGTCCATCCTCTTTGATTGTGCTGGGGAGTCCATGCTCCATCTATCATCTGGTTGGCTTTACTCAAAATCTCGGACCTGGACATGGCCCGCCATGCATCTCCATTCCATGAAAGTATAAAGAAAAAGAGTATTTTCATAATCCCCCCTTATTCGGTTTTCCAGATGTTTATTTCAAGCCTGTCTTCAGCTGGAAGCACCTGATAGAGATTGCCTTCTTCATCAATATCAAGTAACCTTGCGGTCCACACAAAGTAATCGTTATGGGGAATTTTGTACTCACCAATCAACTTTCCATCAGGACTGAACTTAAGCACAAGGAGATTAACACCAACAGGTTCCTTTCGGGTTTCTATCTGAACATAAATATGGTTGTTTCTATCGGTACCAAGGAATTCTGCTGATACTATGCCATTTATTTCAAAAGATGTTATCTGCTTTATTACACCATTCTTATGTTCAAAGATATCAAGCCTTTCATTCTTTATGGACACCTCATACTGCTCTGGTAAAATGGATTTTGTTAAAGCATCCATTAGTGTCTGATTTTCCTGCTTTATAAAGATTTTATCATTTTTGAAGTTGAGTTTACAGGGATACTTTACTGTTTCATAGTCCAGCTTGTACTCTGTTTCACTTTTACCTTTTTCATTCAAAACAAGTATTCTCTGACCCATTCTGTCTAAAATATAAATGTTCCCCTCTCTGTCAACACGTATATCATCAAAATATCCTTTAAAGGGAATACTGCGTTCAATATCTCCCGACAAAGACACAATCTTTATATCCTTGTTTATCGGGTCAGGAATGTAGATACTGTTGATGGGACCGCCTATGGCAAAACTATAAGGTCCAACAGGCTCTCCCTTTTCCACTCCACTTATTCCAAAATTTTCAGGGCCTTTTCCATAGGTAAAGGTCCTGTGAAGCAGTGGCACAAGGGAGGTAGAAAATCCAAACAAGAAAACCACCAATTGCATGATACCCATCATAGATACCTCCGTTTATAAAAATTTTATCACCCAATATACAATCTGTCAAGTAGTTATAAACATGGCTTTATAATGCACTGGCTTACAGCAACTTGCCTGCTTTATAAGGCTTTTAAAAGAATGTTATTGTGTCGAAAAACAATACACAACTCGCAGAACAGACTGAATATCAAGAAATTACTCTGGTTTTTTAGAGAATGTATTTATCAGTCTTTATCCGGCAGTAAAAAGTCATCCTTTAAAGTAAGCCTTATCTCAAAGGTATCCTCAAAGGCCTTTACAAGTTCATCCTGTTTTTCTCTGTCGCCTGTGTAAGTTATTTTTCCATTCTTTAAGAGCAGGAATCTGTCAGGATACGAGAAGGCCATTGAAAAATCGTGAATAACCGTGATTACTGTTTTGCCAGAAGCCCTCAGTCTTGCAAGGAGTTCAAGTACCCAGACCTTGTGTTTAATATCAAGGTGTAAAAGCGGTTCATCAAATACAATTATACGGGGATTCTGTGCAAGCACCTTTGCTATCCTAACCCGCTGCAATTCTCCCTGTGATAGATTCAAAATCCCCTTATCAAGAAAAGGCTCAATTTCTGTTGTCTCTATAGCAAGTTCCACATCCTTTTTATCCCTTCCTGAGTAGAAAGATAAAAATCCTGTCTTTGCATAAATGCCTAATCTAACAAAATCAAGAACACTGATATTATACAGTGGTTTAAATGATGAATGGAGGATGCCCATCATTCTGGCAAGCTCTTTTGAGGAATACTCTCCAAGTTCTTTACCCCATATCTTTATATTACCACTCTCCTTCTTCCATAAGCCTGATGCTATTTTTATGAGCGTGGATTTTCCAGCGCCATTTGGACCTGCTATAAGTAACCACTCTCCTTTTTTAACATGAAAGGATACATCATCAAGTATTTTCTTCCTGCCTATACTGAAAGTAAGCTTCTCTACTTCAAATACTTTCATGGCGTCTCTTCATTATCATGTAAAAGAAAAACGGTATTCCGAAAAGAGATGTAATGCTTCCAAGCGGAAGTTCAAAGGAAAACAGGGATTTGGCAACAAAATCTGAGGCAAGAAGAAAAAGCCCACCGGTTAGAAGAAGTGATGGAAGATAAGTAAGATGTTTTTTACCAAAAATGGAGCGTGTGATATGTGGTATTATAAGACCCACGAAACCTATGATGCCCGTAAAAGATACTAAAAATGCTGTGGTGATAGAAGAGATAATAAATACAGTTTTTTTCACCATCTCTGGATTAACACCAGTTGAATGGGCCTCCTCATCACCCAGAGCAATAAGGTCCAGTTCACGTGATAACAGTATTAAAGAAGCCTCAAGAATAAATCCCAACCCAATGGATATATAAAAGAAAAGAAGTTCCTTATCGCCTATAACGATGTTAAGACTGCCAAATAAAAGATAAATTATTCTATCAAGAGATAGATTTAGAAAGTAAGCAACAAGAAAGACTATACTTGAGGCGAATATATTTATAAACACACCTGTAAGAACAAGAAGCTCTGTTCTGGTACTGCCTTTCACTGATGCAACTTTATAGGTTATGAATACTCCCACAAGAGAGAAAAGAAAAGCGGGCAGGGAGAGAGAAAAAGGAGATTGAAGCGATACTCCAAGGCCTATAAGGTATCCAATGAGCGCCCCACCTGATATCCCAACAAGATAGGGTTCGGCAAGGGGGTTCTGCGTTATGGTCTGTAAAACTGCACCATTAATTGAGAGACTGAAACCAGCAAAGAGAGCAAGAAGAAACCTTACGAACCTGAGCTGGATAACATCAGCAGAAGGTGCACCATTGAACAGGTAAAAGTACGAAAATAGGAGAAAAAAAATAAAAACAAGAAGTATTTTGAATAAACGCATGGTAAAAAGAGGGGGACTCTGCCCCCTCAAAATCACTCCGCTTTTGTAAGTTCTTCCCAGATACCCGGTTTTTCTTTGTTTTGAAGGTAATAATCAATGTATTTTGCTGCATCCTTGCCCGCACCTGCAGCAAGTATCACCGTGGCAGCACCTGTCACAACATCTCCACCTGCAAAGACACCCTTTTTAGTTGTAGCAAAGGTTTTTTCATTTGCAATAAGCGTCCCCCATCTTTCATGGGTCTTCAGGCCTTCTGTAGTCTGGGCTATTATTGGTGAAGGTATCTGGCCTATAGCAACTATAACTGTATCTACGAGTATTCTGAATTCAGAACCCTCTATAGGTATTGGCCTCCTTCTTCCTGATTCGTCCGGCTCACCAAGCCTCATTCTTATTACCTCAACTTCCTTTACCCATCCATCTTCATCTCCATGGTATCTAACAGGATTAACAAGGAAATGAAATTCAATACCTTCCTCCATTGCATTTTCTGCCTCTTCTGCCCTCGCAGTCATTTCTTTTTCTGTTCTTCTGTATAAAATCATAACCTTTTTAGCACCAGCCCTCAGAGCACTCCTTGCAGCATCCATTGCCACGTTTCCAGCACCTACCACTGCCACAGTATCACCAACCTTGATAGGAGTATCATAATCAGGAAATTGATATGCCCTCATTAGATTTATTCTGGTAAGAAATTCATTGGCAGAGTATATTCCAAGAAGATTCTCACCGGGAATGCCCTGAAATCTCGGGAGTCCTGCACCTGTTCCTAAAAATACCGCATCATAACCATCCTCTTCCATAAGCTCCTCAAGGGTTCTTGTTCTCCCCACAAAGAAGTTCTTCACAAATTTTACTCCAAGCTTGCTTATATATTCCACCTCTCTTTTCACAATTTCCTTGGGTAACCTGAACTGGGGAATACCATAAACAAGCACACCTCCAAACTCATGCAATGACTCAAATACGGTTACATCATACCCAAGCTGGGCAAGCTGGCTTGCACAGACAAGCCCCGCAGGGCCAGAACCCACAACTGCTACCTTCTCTGGTTTTCTGTCTCTTACAGGCTGAACTTCAACATTACCGACCTTTGCCTCATAATCTGCAACAAACCTCTCAAGCCTTCCAATGGATATGGGGTCAAATTTTCTACCCATAACACAGGAGCCTTCGCACTGGTCTTCCTGCGGACAAACCCTGCCACACACTGCAGGAAGTGGATTATCCTGCTTGATAATTCTGACAGCAGCAAGAAAATCACCCTCCTGAATTTTCTTGATAAACGCTGGAATATCTATATGAACAGGACATGCAGGCACACATGTGGGCTTGGGACATATAAGACATCTTTCCGCTTCCTTCATCGCCTCATCAACAGTATACCCCAGTGCTACCTCATCAAAGCTCTTAATTCTCTCCTCAACAGGCCGCTTGGCCATTTCCACTCTTTTCGGCTTTATTCTACCCATTTTGTGCAATCTCCTTTTCAAACTTTTGTAGTGAAATCTGTTCCTCTCTTCTGTACATCCTGAGTCTCTTCATGAGAAGGTCAAAATTAACTTCATGTGCATCAAAATCGGGTCCATCCACGCAGGCAAATTTGGTTTTACCCGCAACTTCAACCCTGCATGCACCACACATACCTGTGCCATCAACCATTATGGGATTTAAGCTAACAATGGTCTTTATACCATGCTCTTTCGTGAGTTTGGCCACATTTGCCATCATTATAACGGGTCCAACGGCAAAAACACGGTCTATCTTTACTCCGTTATCTATTAGCTGTTTGAGCATATCTGTTACAAAGCCTTTGAGTCCTTTAGAACCATCATCTGTTGTAACATAGTACTCATCTGCAATGTTTGAGAGGTCTTTTTCAAGGAGAAGAAGATCCTTGTTTCTTGCACCATTTATCACTATCACATGATTTCCAGCCTCTTTATAAGCAACAACCATGGGATAAAGCACTGCAGTTCCAAAACCACCACCTATAAGCACAACAGTACCAAAATTATCTATTTCTGAAGGCATACCTAAAGGACCAAGAAAATCTGCCAGCTCATCGTTTTCATTGAGCAGTGAGAGGTGTTTTGTGCTCTTACCCACTACCTGAAATATTATGGTAATCTGGCCATTTTCCTTATCCGCCTTTGATATTGTAAGAGGTATACGCTCTCCCCTGTCATGAACTCTCAGCACTATGAACTGCCCGGGTTTAGCATTTTTTGCCACATGTGGGGCGTCTATTATCATTCTGTATGCCCCCGGCCCCACCTCTTCTTTAAATAAAATTCTATATCCCATTAAACACGCTCCCGTTGGTTTTAAATAAAGGAGTTATTCCAAAGCTGTAATATGTGAGGATTATTTGCCCAGCTTTCTCAGAACCTGTTTTTCCTTTCTCCTCACAATTTCTGTGGCTATTTCCAGTAATTTGAAAATATCCGGGTCCGCTATTCTGTAAATGACATTTACTCCTTCTTTTCTTGATGCTATAATACCGGCACCTTTGAGTATGGAGAGATGTCTGGAAACTGCCGACTGGTCTATACCCAGTTCTGGAATAATATCCGATGCCTTTTTCTCGCCCTCCTTCAGGATTTCTATTATCCTTATTCTCCTTCCACATGAAAGTGCTGAGAATATGTACTTCCTTGGGTCCTCCAGGTCTTTTACGTACTTTTTCATGTTCTCCTCCCGTTTGTCTCTGTCGGGTTAATAATTTAATGCATAATGGAGTAAATGTCAAGTTTTGCATAACCCTTTACTTTCTGATTTCTAAGTACTTGATAATTCCAAGTGCTGCTTTTCTGCCATCTGCTATTGCACTTATGGCATCAGCACGTGGATTTACAATGTCACCGCCAGCGAATACTCCCTCTACATCTGTCATCATATCATCGTTCACTATTATGTGATTCATTCTCCTGTCAAATTTTATTTTATTCTTCCACTCATCGGGCAGGAAACTCCAGTCTGGCTTCTGTCCAATGGCCATGATAACTGTATCAATCTCCCATTCCATCACATTGTCCATTTTGGGCACGGGTTTCGGCCTTCTTGCTCCCTCTTCATGCACCATCTCCGTTTCCACATACTTCACCTTTGTAATCCTACCGTTTTTGTCTCTCACAATCTCCACAGGTAGGGTCTGCGTCATAAACTTAACACCCTCTGCCTCTGCCTCGTGTTTTTCCTCGTCTGATGCAGGCATGTCAACGTATCTTCTTCTGTAAGAGAGAATAACCTCTTCTGCACCGAGCCTGAGCGCTGTCCTTGTTGCATCCATTGCCACATCTCCACCACCAATAACCAGAACTTTCTTTCCTATTTTTACCTCTTTGCCTAAATTGACGTCTCTTAAGAGCGTCGCGGCATCAAATACACCTTCCCCTTCATCTCCGGGAATACCCATTCTGCTTCCCACATGGTAACCTGTGCCAATAAATACTGCATCATACATTTTGAGCAACTGCTCAAAAGTAACATCCACACCAACTCTTATACCAAATTTAATCTCCACGCCCTGTTTCTTTATAAAGTCAATTTCTTTACTCAGAATTGAATCAGGCAATCTGTACCTCGGAATACCCAGTTTAAGCATTCCACCTGCAACCTTCTGCGCCTCATATATGACTGCATCAACCCCTTCTCTCCTGAGATAAAATGCACATGATAAACTCGCGGGACCTGCACCAATGAGTGCAACCTTCTTATCTGCTTTCTTCTTTGATATACCAACAACTTTTTCGTAATCATCAACCTTACCTGCTGCAAATCCCTTTAAGTATCTTATCTGCACTGCCTGGCCTCTGTTGTGATATACACATGCATCCTCACACCTGTGAGTACAGATGGTTCCACACACCTCTGGTAAAGGATTGTTTATGAACATCCACTCAACAGATTTTTCATAGTCCTTATTGAATATGGCATTAATGTACTCAGGGATGTACATGCCAGTTGGACAGCCCTGCACACAGAGTGCACATCCAAGACATCTTACAGCCTCAAATACAGCCTCTTCCTCAGAGAAACCTTTAAGAACCCAGTCAAAGTCCTTCTTCCTCTCTTTTGGGTCCCTCTCTGGCATTTCAACCCGCTTAAAGTCAAGAAGGGAACTTTCTATATCAGACTCCCAGCCGGTTCCTGGACCTGAATCACGATTGAGGTTCGGAATGAACTTAAAATCATTTATGTCCGAAGATATAATCTCATATTCTGTTGAAAGTTTCAAAGAACCTGTTGGACATACATCAACACACTGCCCGCAGAATGAACAGCGTCCATAGTCAACCTGTGGCCTTAAGTTTGTGGCTCCCATTTTAGGAGTGAGTGTTGGTATCTCTACCATCTCAATGGCCTGGCAGGTACATATTTTTGCGCAGTTTCCACATCCTATACACTTTTCCCAGTCGTTTACATGAATCCCCCTGTACCTTTTTGCAGGTTCCTTCTTTTCATATGGAACCCGCACTGTATGAGGTTTTCTTACAAGAAACTTTAGAGCGTCAAAAAACTTAAGATTCATTCCCATAACACACCTACCTTTCTGCATCAGGTGGACATACGTCCAGACTGAATAAAATCATTGATATGTCAGCTATGTTTGTGCCTTCTGCAATGTGTCTTACGAGCTGGAGTCCGTGAGAAAAGCTCGGTCCCCTCACATGGAGCCTGTAAGGAAGGACCCCACCATCAGAGACCACATAAAACCCGTATTCGCCTTTGGAAGATTCAAGTTTAACATATGTTGAACCTGCCCTGACCCTGTACTCAAATGGATTGCGGATTTTTATGTTCACAGCCCCCCCCGGCATCTTATCTATTGCCTGTCTTATAATCCTTATGGATTCTGCGAATTCAAGTCTTCTCTGCATTGCCCTTGAATATACATCACCATCTCTGTAAATATCCGGCACATCAAAGTCAAATCTATCATAGATGAGATAGGGCTCCTGTTTTCTTACGTCATAATTTACACCTGCTGCCCTGAGATTCGGACCTGTAACGCTGAATCTGAGGGCCGTATCCTTATCAACAATGCCAATACCCTTTGTTCTCTTTAAGAAAAGAGGGTGCTCAAAGAACAGTTTATCGTAGTCTTTAAGACGTTCCTCAAGATAATCTAAGACCTTTAAAACCCTCTCCTCAAACCCTTCTGGCGTATCCCTTCTCACTCCACCTATGGTCTGGTATATGTGATAAACCCTTCCTCCCGTGAGTTCCTCAAAGAGGTCAAGGATATAGTCTCTGTCCCCTATTGTCCACTGCGGAATGGTATAAAGTCCAATTGCACCAGCCACTCCACCAAAGTAAAAGAGGTACGCAGCAAGCCTTGCAAGTTCCAGGACTATTATTCTTATATACTGGGCTCTTTCTGGCACATCAATCTCGTTTAATTCCTCCACAGCCATTGCGAGAAGGACTTCATTTACATCTGGCTCTGGCACACATATTCTCAAAATAAGTGGAAAGTTTTTTATCCAGTGTCTTTGCTCAACTAATTTTTCAAAGCCTCTGTGAAGGTATCCTAAATTGGGTTCAATCTTCAGTATTGTATCACCCTCTGCCCATATGTGGTATGACATGTTCCCGGTAACACCGGGATGTGCAGGTCCTATAAAGTATTCAAAGTCAAACTCTCTTATTTTACCCATTTGAACCTGGCCCCCTGTATGGTTGTTCTTTTCTTGTGAAAAGTTCCTTTGTTAGGTCTTTCATTCCGTATTTCTCCTCCACGTATTTTCTTGTATCAAAGTCCTTTCTCATGGGAGGTATCCCTTTCCAGTCTTCAAGAAGAAACTCATCAAGTCTTGGATGTCCTTCAAACTCCACACCAAACATCTCATGAATCTCTCTCTCATAATCAAAAGCCATTTCATAAACATTTATAGCAGTCGGCATTGTCGCTTTATCCCGATTTATCTTTGTACTTATCAACACATGCACATTGTAATTCAGGGAGTAAAGGTTGTACACGAGTTCAAATTTCCCATCTTTTATCCAGTCAACGCAGGTAAGAAGTGTAAACTGGTGAAATCCGCGCTGTTTAAGATAGGCAAGCATGGGAAGGACCATGTTTCTGGGTGTATATGCCCTCACTCTGTGCTTCCGCTCTATTTCCACCCTCACAAGCTCCCCAAAAGTTGTTTCAATGTCTTTTTTAATGGTCTCTTCAACTGTCATTTCTTTAAACTCCATTTTTCTACATCAAATACTTCTGCCTGGTTCTTTTTATACCACTCGTAGTTTTCTATATACTTTTTCCATGCGTTGGCCTCGCCTTTATCTATCATCTCTCTTAACTTCAAGAAAGCATCAATAATGGCCTCTGGTCTTGGCATGCAACCGTTTATGTAAAGGTCAACTGGTATGTAAAGTTCAAGTTTCTTTATCACATTGTAAGAGTCCCAATACATCCCTCCGTTTATGGTGCATGAGCCAAAGCCTATTACGTATCTGGGCGTGGGCATCTGCTCATAAGCCCTCACAACCCTCTTCAGGGTCTTAACTGTGAGATATCCAGTTATAAGCAATAAATCGGATTGTCTCGGTGTTGCCATAGGTATTATTCCAAATCTCTCCATATCAAAACGGGAGGTCATGGTTGGGGGGAGTTCAACAGCCCCACACCCCGTACAGAAGTGCATCATCCACAAAGACCGGGATTGTGCAAATTTAAACAGTTTCATCTTCTACCTCCAGATATAAACCTGCAATATTCCTAAGATTGAAAGCAAAAGGGGTAGCCCCCAGTAGAATCTTACAGCCTGCTCTATTCTAAATCTGGGCATAACTGCATTAACAATCACAGTGGCAAAGAATACAATAAAAGTTCCTGCAAAAAACCACAGAATACTCTGAGGGCCGAAGAATATATCAACGAAGAGACCTGTTTCAACAATTATTCCCACAGCGTGCCATATCTGAAGAAGTCCAAGGTATTTTCCACCGTATTCCACCATGGGACCTGATGCAATCTCATGAGGGGCAACTACAAGTTCAAATGGTTTTTCTCCCATAAGACCCTGCAGAGCAAAGAGTCCTGCAATAAATGATATGGGAAATAGAATGGCCGCCCAGTCTGGAAAAGCGCCCTGAGCCTGTATAACCCTGTAGATTGAGGCAGTACCATAGTGGTAAAATACAGGAAGGGTGGCCATGAAGAAGATTATTTCGTAGCCCAGCATCATTGAAAGGGCCCTCGCTATTCCGATTGTGGCATTGGAATTTGCAGATTCCCCTGCACCAAGAGCCATTCCCAGAGGTCCCACAACAAGAAGATAGAGCACAACAAACAGATCACCGTTGAAGTGGAGTAGTGGAGTATGATTTCCAAGTGGTAGAAATAGCAATGTGGCGGCAATTCCTGTATATGCAATAACCGGACCAAGAGAGTGCATAATTCCGTGAGAAGCAGTATCCTTTTTAGCAAAAAGTTTTAAAACATCCAGTATAGGCTGATAAACCGGAGGCCCATATCTATTCTGTATATGGGCTGTTATTTTCCTTGCAGCCCCCATGTACAAAAGCCCGATTATTGTAACAAGGAGAAGGTACAGAAAAAAGTAGAGAATACTCATAATTTACCTCCCATAAGATATGCTAAAAGAGCAAAGAACGCTATAACATAGAATAGATAGACCCTTGCATCTCCCATATAGAATCCTCTTGCAACTTCACCAAGGAAAGAGAACAGTTTCAAAAATGCATTCAGTATCTTTTCAAAACTCCACGTAAGTGGCCTGCCAAAGGCCTTTTTCATAAATCCATAGAACTCACCTGCATAATGAAGCTCAAAATCTTCATCTATTGCTTCTGTTGCCGTGTAGTTATCTGTCTGTTCCGCTCTGTAAGATTTTCCAGCTATTAAGTATATGAAGAGAGAAAGGGCAAATGTAAGCCCCATAACAAGTCCAACTACAGGAAAGTTCACATGTCCAAGAGGGGTATTCATATTGGCAAGATTGTAGCCCAGTTCGGGCTTGAGATAGAACCTTACAATATAATCAATGGGCTTTATCACAAGGCCCGGTATAATTCCAAGAACAAGTAAAGGCACAAGAAGAACAACGGTTCCAAAAGCATAACCGAGAGGTGCTTCCTTTACGTTTTTGTGTTCCTCGTGGAGTTTTCCAAGGAATATTCCATGAACAAGTTTGTATGAGTAGAGAAAGGCAGTAATTGAGGCAAAGAAAACCAGACTCGTAAGCAATAAATCACCCTTTAAAATGAGGGCTTCATAGAGTAACCATTTTGAGGGAAATCCTATTGTTGGAGGTATTCCTGAGGTGGCTATAATTCCAAAGAGAAGGCCAATAAACGAAAGTGGCATTCTCTTTATGAGTCCCCCCATTTTCCTTAAGTCTGTAGTCTTTGTTCTGTAGTAAACACCTGCAACCACAAGGAAAAGGAGGGATTCAAATACAGCATGACCGAGAGCATGGAAAAGTGCAGCAACCACACTAAAATGGGTATAAATACCAAAACCAACCGCCACATACCCCAGCTGGCTTATACTGGAGTATGCCAGTAACTTTTTCGCATCATCCTGCATAAATGCGTATATGCCCGAAAGTGCGGCTGTTATTGCACCAAGCCACGCAAAGGCTTTCAGAAAATACGGATATTTAACTGCAATTTCAGTAAAAACTTTAAAGAGAACAAGGAAATATCCAAAGACACCTATCTTGGATAATCCTCCAGAGAAAAAGACTGTGAATGTATCCTTAGAATCCTTATACGCATCCGGTGCCCACAGATGAAACGGCATAAGCGCCGCCTTAACTGCAAATGGCGCAAGAAGAAGTATGAGAATAAGAAGTTTCACTCCACCTGCAAGGTATGAAATGTCCCCAATCATAACTGAGTGAGTGTAATATACCTTCAAAAACGTTCCCATCAGGAAGGCATACCCTCCAAAAACCGACCACACAAGGTATTTGAATGCAGAGCGAAAAGAGGTATCACTTTTACCCTTAAGAACCATGAGGAATGAGAAGAGACTCATAGTTTCAAAGAAGAAGAAGAATGAAATAAGGTCCTTTGCAAAAAGAACAGCCAGTGCCCCTGTGAGTGTAAGGTATGCAAACAGGTAATACGCTCCATCATTTTCCTCATGAAAGGATGCAATGAGAAAGATAATGAAAAGAGCAGTGATGATAACACCGAAAAACATACTTGAAAATCCAGCCTCAAAATGGACGTTATAGACACGTATATTGAGGGAGTATATGAGCCCGGGTTTTATATTCGTAAGAAAATAGAAAAATGCTGTCACTGCACCTAAAAAGGCTATGATGTTTCTGAGAACTTTAATCGGGCCCAGAACAAATGAAACAATACCCACCAAAACAAGCAAAAGAAGAAGGTAAAACATTGCCATCACATACCTCCTATAATTGAAGAAATATAGGTTGTTCTCTCAATCAATGACACAGCAGCACTCTGCGCAATCTGGAATACGGGATGTGGCCATATACCAAAAACTATCACGAAAAGAGCGAATAAAATCATAACAGCGGCCGGGACAATGCTGATACCATACTTTTTACCTTCCCCTCTAAAAAGATTAACAATCACATTGCCGTAGTAATAGATCTCAACAAGAGAAATTACAAGAACAAGTGCAATAAGGTATATTACGTTTGTTTTCATAAGAGATATAAGGGCTGAAATTTTGGACCAGAAACCGAAGAAAAAGGGCATACCGACAATTGACAGCGCACCCACAGTAAAGAGAAATCCCGCAAGGGGATTTGCTCTGCCGTTTCCACCAAGATTTTCAATCTCGTATTCACCGTTCCCACCACTCAAAGCTCCGAGAGAAAGGAATAAAAGTCCTTTTCCAAAGGCGTGATTGAGTGCAAGGAGAATAACTGTTGTTATGACAAACACATCACCTCTTTTTGCCACTAAAGATAAAATGAGCATTAAAAGGCCCATCTGTCCAATGGAGGAGTAAGCAAGCATTCTTTTTACGTTCTTTTGCATCAGGGCTGCAAGCTCAGCTATCACAAAGGTGATTACACCAAGGTAGAAAATTATCTTGAGAGCATAAAATCCATTGAATATTGTAAAGAATATTCTCGCAGCAAGATATATACCTGCCTTTGATATGATTGAGGAAAGCTGCGTGCTTATCTCATCTTTTGCACCATGGTATGCATCCGGTGCCCATGCATTGAGAGGAAAGAGTTCTACCTCCACACCAATTCCAGCAAGAAGAAGCAAGGCAGCAAAGAGTTTTATACTCTCGGGTATATGGGGCATGAGTTTTGCTATTTCAGCCATGTTCAAAGACCCGGTTGTAAGATAGAGAACTATAATGCCCAGAAGATACAGTGAAGAACCTATAGCACCTATCACCATGTATTTGAATCCACCCTCAAGAGCCTTCCTATCCTTTTTAGAAGCCACAAGACCAAAGGAAGAAATCTCAAGTATTTCAAGAAATACAAAGGAATTGAAAATATCGCCCGTCATTACAATACCAGATGCACCAAGGATATTGAGTAAAAACAACATGTAGAACCGCTGGTCCCTGTTATCCTGAGAGAGATAGTAAACCGAAAGTAAAAGCCCAATTAACTGTATGAGGATAACAAAAAGCAGACTGAACCGGTCTATAGCAAGGTTAATGGCTATAGGAGGTTTAAGTCCTGCTGTTGTAACAAGCATAGCCCCCCGCGACACAAACTTTATATTTGTAATCAAAATCCACAGATTCACAAGCATAGCCAGTGGAGGAACAAGGCGGGGAAGCTTTTTAGAAACCATTCCCAGCAAAGGAATAACAAAAGCAAAAAACAGAGAAAGTGCAATTACAAGAATCGGGCTTACCATTTTAACTCCTTTAGTTTGGCAATATTACATGTTCCAAATTTTTCTTTTATCTTCATGACTATTGCAAGTCCCATGGCCATTTCAGCAACCCCAATTACTATGGCAGTAAGAACAAGAGCCTGAGGAACAGGGTCAACCACGTTTTTAAATATGTGAGGATACTTTGAGAAAATAGGTGCTGTACCGCCATTTACATATCCAAAGGAAATAATGAGCAGATTGAGACCAACATCAAAAAGGTCAATACCAAGCAGTATCTTTATAAGGTGTTTGCCAGTTATGGCAATAAAAATCCCCATTACCATTAAAAACACAGAGCTACCGTAAAATAAAAGTCCTCCATTCATATTACGCCTCCTTAAGATGAGCAAGGATTCCAGTCATTTCACTGCCAACCTTGAAGCCTATTATTATGTAAATTACAGGTATTATTCCCGCACTGAATACTGTATTGGGAACGCCAAGAGGCATAACGTTTGCAAGAAAAGAAAAGGCAAGTGCAAGTCCCAGAAGTCCCATTATGACATAAAGCGTTCCGGCGAAACTCTCTGTGGCAGACAGAAGATATTCAGATGGCTTAAACTGTTTCTGTGCTATAAACATCATGAAGTATCCTGTGGCTATGACAACACCGGCAGGAAATCCTCCACCGGGTGTGAGATGCCCGTGTATGAATATGTAAGTACCGAATAAAAGTACAAGTGGAAAAAGGTATCTGGTTGTGGTCTCCATTATCAGAGTTGGCTCAGGTTTTTCCTTCTCCTCCTCTTTCATTCCTGCCAATAAGAGGCCAAGCCCTGTGGCAGCAAGGAACAGGACCGTTACCTCTCCCAGCGTATCAAAACCTCTGTAAAGAGTAACAATTGAAGTTACAATGTTCGTAGCTCCCTCTTCTTCTATACCTTTGTCCACATAATGGGCAGCAACTCCCTTAAGTGGTCTTTCTCCAAAGGGAAAGTTAACAGCGATAAATGAATAAAGGATATAGCCAAAGTAAAATACAACTAAGAATGCAATAATTTTCCTAATCATCCTCATACCTCCCGGCTTTTTTCATGGCATAAAGGAGAATACCTGTTGTAAGCCCTGCTCCTATTGCGGCCTCTGTAATTGCTACGTCAGGTGCCTGTAATATGAGAAAGAAGATTGACGCCACAAGACTCACCACAGCTGAACCTAAAATAGCCACAAGTAGGTCCTTTGATAGCCACACAACGAATGTGGCAACCACAAGGACCAGCGACAGACCAAAACCCATAAACAAAATCAGATTATTCATCCTCATCCTCCATGCATGAACCATACTTATCACACACAGAACCTTTCCACAGTTTAACTCCGGTTCTGTAAGCTGCCCTTCCAATTGCGTGTGCTGAGACAGGGTTTGTAAAAAGAATAAAAAGCATAATAAGGATACATTTTGGAAGCCATGCAGGGTGAATTATACCAACTCCAAGTATACTGGACATTGCACCAAGAGTAACAGCTTTTGTAGATGTCTGCATTCTGTTATAAACATCCGGCATTCTCAAAAGACCCAGTGACGCAAGAAACATAAAGATTCCACCTATAATGAGAAAAACCTCACCTATTGTTTTTTGTATCATTTTAGAGCCCTCCCTCAAGGAACCGTGCTATTGCCACAACTGCTGTAAATGCTAAAACCGCATATACAAGAGCCACATCAAGGTAAATTTGCCTCTTGAAAAACAGAGCAAGAACAACAAGAACAACCGTGGTTATTGTGGTTAGAATATCCGTTGCCACGACTCTGTCAGGGGCCGATGGTCCGGCCACGAAACGCACCAGACTGAACAAAACCCCCAACATAATTAGCCCCACATACACATACACAGTTAATCCATAAATTTCATAAGGCATTTTTCAAACACTCCTGGTATCATTTCACTTGCCTCTTCAACATCCTGAGATTTCACATCAATCCAGTGAATATACATCTCATCACCCCTTACATCCAGAGTAAAAGTACCCGGTGTAAGAGTAATAGAATTGGCAACAATGGTCTTTGCAAGGTCACTATGCATTTTTGTTTTGACCTTTACAATCCCTGGGTTTATTGGCCTTTTAGGGTGTATAACCCTGTATGCAACGTCAAGGTTTGCCTTTATCATCTGCCAGATAAGGTAAGGGAAGAAATAAATGATACCGCATATCACCTTCTTCGGGGAGAGATTTGATAATCCCTCTGTTGTAAAGATATGGGCTGTAAATATCGCAAGAATAATGGACACAGCGGCACCGGTGACAAGTTCATCCCACCTTATTGTGCCCACAAGGGCAATCCAGATTATAAAAAATATAATGGCAGTATACAGCCATCTGGACAGGCTCTTCACATTACTCCTCCTTTTCTATCTCATAACTCAAAATTTCAAGTTCAGCAGCTATCTCTATGTATCTTAATGGCACTTTCTTTTTCAAAGGACACTGAATCAAAGCAAAGCTCAAAAGACCCTTTGCACCACCTTCTATCATCTTATTTGCCACATCCAAAGCTGCCTGCTGGGGAACAGCTATAATCCCCATCTCAAGCTGCTTTTCCTTAAAGACCTTTATCATATCATTTTCATGATACACCATCACTCCATTTATCTTTTTTCCAATAAGTTCGTCTCTTATATCAAAAGCAGCCTCAATGCTAAACCCGTTTTTCAGGAGCGGAAAATTCAAAAGAGCCCTTCCGATGTTTCCCACACCAGCAAGCCCTACCTTCTTGGTTCTATCAATCCCCAATATTTTTTTAATGTGTTTCTCAAGCTCACTGATGGAATATCCCACACCCTTTGTGCCAAACTCTCCGAAATAGGAAAGGTCACGTCTCACAAGAGAATCGCTTATACTGCAAAATGTAGCAAGGTCCCGGGATTGGAGTATTTCTGCCCCTGTCTCCTTGATAAACTCTATACACCTCAAATAATGCGTGAGCCTTCTTATTGTGGCCTCAGGTATTCTTTTTCGCATACATCACCCCTTCTTGTAAGTGATAAATTTCACATGTAAAATGATGAAGGAATTTCAGCGTATAATCAAGAAAGTGAAAATATGAACAAGGTATATTATACCACCCTGTACAGCCGAACTCTGTTCTTAATTCCTTTTATTTCGTGCTCCCCCATAAAAACTGTTTTTATGTCATCTGGAAGAGCCCTTTTTGTTGCCTCATCTATTATTATTTCTCCCTCACTGGCAATGGCTTCCAGGCGGGATGCCAGATTGACTGTTGGACCTATTGCAGTATAGTCCATTCTATTTGGAGCACCTATATTTCCTACAATAACCTCCCCTGTTGATATGCCAGCCTTCACTCTGATGGGAAATCCAAATCTCCTTTCAAATGCATCCTCCATGGATTGAAATCTCTTTATAATTTCTCTTGCTGCAACTACTGCACTTTTTTCCATACCCTGCCAGTTTATTGGAACACCAAATAAGGCAAGCACGCAGTCACCTATAAACTTATCCACAACACCATCGTATTTAAAAATGACCTCTGTACTCAGTTTAAAAAATTCATTCAGATATTCAGCAACTTCTTGAGGGCCAAGTTCAAAGGTTATGGAGGTAAAATCAGCAACATCCACGAACATCACTGTCACATAGTGTTTTGCTGGTTTTTCTTCAAGGAAATTTTTACCATCTGACATGAGTTTTGCAAGGAAAGGGAGTGATAGATAACGTTGAAGATAGGCTCGAGTTTTCGTCTCCTGAATAAGACGGTTTTTATAGTGTAAAAGTCTTCTGGCCATTTCATTAAATTCATGAGCCACCCTTGCTATTTCATTATTGCCTTCAATCTTGATAGTATAATCAAAATTGGCTTTTGCTACCTCTTCTATACCTTTCTCCAGTTGCTTTAACGGGAGAGTAATCCTTATGGAAATAAATCGCGCCACTCCCAATGCAATCAAAATTGCAATAAGTGCTATAACAAGTGAGATTATCTGAATTTTTTTCAAAGGGGTGTATAAAACAGCTAAAGGCTGCTCTATTATCACTCCCATACCAGTTGAAGGAAGGGTAATAAGTGTGGAAAAGACTTTTTCACCCAGAAAATTTGTATAGATTGAAGACACACTTAAACGATGATGTATCATGGAAACGAGATTTTTGCCAAAAGCATCGGATAATTCGGAATAGGCACCTGTTGTGAGAAATGTATCCTGCGGAATAATTACCCCACCTTCTGAATCCACCACAAACACGTGATATTTTTTACCTGTATATTGTAAAGAAAGACGTTCAAGAAGTTCTTTTAACCAGTCCATAGAAAAACCCATGGATATGAAACCCATATTATGCGAAAATTCTTTCCACGGGGTTATAATTTCCATTACAGGGGAGTGAATTGAATCTGTCGTTCTTACCACTCTTACATAACGGTTCTGTTTATTTTTCATTGACTTTATATTAAGTGGAGGAGGCTTAAATTTTGTTTTTGTAATGAAATCAATAGGCATACCAAGTGTATCATATATTCCTACAAACAGCATATACGGTGTTTTTCTGAGTTTATTCTTTACAAGATCCAGCTTGCTGTCAGGCAAAAGACGGGTGGATGAAAAGATATATTTTATTTCAGAAAGGTCCAAAAACGCCTGATTCTGCTTTTCAGCTATTTCAGATGATACATTCCCGGCAATGGCTATAGCATAATTCTCAGCAAATTCAACAAGGCTTCTTCTGTAAAGATACGATATAATAATTCCAATGGCCAATGTGACAAAAGCTATTAAGAGAGAAAAAACCAGTGATATCTGATTGGAAAACCTGCCAGTTTTATTCATCTGATAAGATAGGAAAAAGAGAGACTGGCAGTAGAAAGCCCCCTATTTGAACTATTCCAGGAAGAATAAAAATTTAAAGCGGGAGAGAGAGAGAACCTGTGAAAGACATGCACATGAATGGCAACTCCAGGTCCTCCTATATAATAATGGCCATTATCAATAACCAATCCATAGGAAAATAGAAATTCCGGGAACACACTGCCTGTTACAGGAATATAGCTTAAAGAAAGTATTCCTGATTTTGACTCACTGTTCAACATATATTCAATTTTCCCGCCTAAAAAAAGCGATTTATAAATATTAAACCTGTAATTAAGTTCCATCATGGATAAATATGAATCTCTTTTGTCATCATGCACTTTTAGAATGCCTGCTCCCAATGAAAGTATGTGTGAACGCCTATATTGGATTAACAACGTATCATGTGCGGTATTTCCGTATTCATCCTTAATTTTAAGAGGTATAACCTTCTCTGTTGTTTTCAATACAACCTCCACAGTACTGTCATTTCCTGTTTCTACAACATGATTTCCTACATATACCGTAACGCCCGGCTCACTCTTAATTTTAACAAGGTACCTGGCGTATCCATGTTTCTTTATTTCTACTCCAAAAATCTGCGGCGGAGTTGTATCCCTCTGTGTAGCAACATAAAATACACAGGGCAAAGAAGTCTCACTTTCAAGGCCTGTAGAGTCAATTGAAGCCATTTTAACCATATAATATGTATTATACGCTGGTGGGTGTAGTCTATACTCACTGTCAGCAACAGTGGTATCTAAAATAATTTCAAATGAGGTATCCTTTTTGAATATTTGAAGCCTGTACTTTTGGGTACTTCCATGCCACCTGATTTTAAGAGAATTTGCAGCGTAAACGGTATCCCCTGAGTCAGGGAGTATAATCTCTGGTGCCTTTGGAAGCCTATGGGGAGGCGAAGGTTTTTTCCCATATATGACATAGGTACCTTCCCCACTCTTCAAGCTTACCTTTTTGCCTCTGGCCATAACTTCAGCATATCCTTCAAATATTGAGACGAGAGTGGTCTTTTTTCTGTCAACTCCAATTTTGCTGCGAGAAGCATTCAGTTTAATCTTAGCACCTGGAGTCTTTATAGCAAGTTCACGAGTTTGTGCTTTTCCCTGCAACAATGTCATCAACTTTCCCGTAAGAAGGTCTATGTCATTATCTATATGCTTCTTTTTTCTGTACAATTTTCCGTAAATTATAAGAAGAGCATCGCTTCCGAGTACAAGTGTTCCTTTTTCTGGAAAACTAACTCTTGCAAGCGATAGCTTACCTGTTTTCACCCTGTAATAACCATAAAGAGGATCCTCACCATGAGGCCTTAACCAGAGCATTGGATAATAAAAAGGTTGAATTAAAACCCTGTGCTGATAATCAGTCAGTATAGCATCGGGTTTGTGAATCACTATATCTGTCCTCCTCGCTGAATCAGGAGAAGATGCATTTAAGTCAGGGCCATACGCTATAACAAAAATCCTTTCCGGAGATATCCCGAAGTTCCGTGTTAATACCCATTTTACTGCCTCTGCCCTTTTTCTCGCCATAACTCTGTTGGTTCTTAAAGAACCTGATTGATCAGTATACCCAAGACAATCCACTATTATTGTGGAATCTCTTTTAAGTATCTGTGCAACTTTTTTCAGAGTTCCCAGCTGTGTTGAATCCACGGCACTGCTGGATTCACTGAAGTACACTCTTCCCAGTAATTTTGAAGCAGGTGAAAACAGGATAATTGCAAAAAACAAGGTACCAGCCAACATATCATCTCCTTTTCTAAATCTGTTCTAATATAAGTTTAAAACATTTAAAGGGGACTGCAAAGTGATTGAAAATAATCTTCCCAAAGGCAGATAAGTTTCTCCAAAAGTAAAGTCAATAAATTATCAGTCTGAAAGTAATGAAAATATATAGTCCTCCAACCATGCAAACGGAGGTTTTAGTGTTTACAACTTCGGGAAAACTTACTAAATTGAATGATACCTCACGTTAAAAACAGACAAATGGTTGCTGTAAAACTATATACCTTTTTCACCTCAATAAAACCACTTGAAGAAACCTATTCCTCTAAATTGTCAATACAACTGGCAGATGGACATAAAGACCTATATACGTTATGCAGGATAAGTTACACAGAATAATTCAACTCATGAATGCCAAATTTTAACATGACCTTGACTATACGAATGTTTGACTACACAATTTTTTGAGCAAGTATAGAAGGAGGTTTATAAAATGTTTTTTATATTTTTGCTTTTGTCTTTTAATGATATATCAAAGTCCACTAAATTTGGAGAACATTCCTGGTATACGTCTGTATATTCTTCCAGTACAAAATTAAAAGTTCGGAAAATCATTCATACACTTAACGGTGATATTGCCGGTATAGGCTACACTCCTCTCCACACTCTTTTTGTTCGTATGGACAGATACGGGAATCTTAAGAATGTAAAGATAGATACTGCTTACTATATGGACTTTGCTCTAACTCTGGTAGAGTTACCCAATAGAAACTTTATATGGGCTGGAGGCATGTTATTGGATTCTAATAGTTCTTATCTTTATCCAGCCTATGGGGCAATAGACTCTTCAGGAAATTTACTCTGGGCACATTATGTGGATTCTATTCAGGGAGACTATATTAAAGATGCCGCTTTGACTTCTGAGAATAATATAATAATGATTACCAAATATGGTCATGTTATTGTCATCAGTCCTGACGGAGACCTGCTTGCGATTAAAGAAGTACCTCCTTCTTCATGGGATCCTGGATACGATGCCACTTGGTACTTTTATAAAATATACAAAACTGTTTACAATAATTTTCTTCTCATAGGTGAACGAGATTCTGGATACAACTGGGAATATAGTAAAGCAGCCATAATTAATGTGAATTCCGAGGGTGATACGATATGGACACACGTTTTCAACAGTCTCCCCTATGAAGATAATGGTTATACTAATAGTTTCTTTAGTTCTGCGGCCACAGTAACAAATGGAAATATTGTTCTGGTAGGCGGAATTGCAGATACATCATGGTCATCAGTTAAAACGATGATTATTGTCATGGATTTATACACAAGAGATACCATACGCACTAACTTTTTTGATTATTTTAAATGGCCGGAGGAGATAGCAATGTTAAGGACTATAAATGATGAAAGATACATTATTTTATCTTCTTATCAGGACAATTACACAGTCTATGCAAACATCTTCAGTATTTCCTCTGACTTATCCATAAAATACAATTTTAGATATGCCTTTCCTTCTTCTCCTCGTGCAGATTTTATATTACCCACGAATTTAATACAGATGTCAGACGGAGGTTATGTCTTTGCCGTATATGGTGATAACATAGATGGACACATAGGGACACGATTCATCAAACCTGACCCCGGATTCTTTTTGGGGCCTTCTTTTAAAATTACATACCCTGATGATACACTTTTGCTTAATACATCAGATGTAAATTTTGATATCATATGGCAGGGACCTGTTAGTCGCTATGGTAATATAAATTACGAGATTTATTTTGATGACACTTTTGTCAGTAGAACACCCTGCACCTTATGGAATTTTTCAAGATTCCTCAGTGAAGGAGTGCACAGGATCGTTGTGAAAGGTGATGACAGAATGGGTGTACAGATGTTCCCGTGGGAGGATACTTCTTACATTTTTGTAAAAACATATCCTTCCATAAATTGTATAAGTCAGCTCCACGACACGGATTTTGCTGGGCCTTTTAAAGTGGTTGCAGAAATAAAGGATATTCCATCCGGGATAGATAGCGCATTTCTGTTTTATCAAAGAAATCTTGAAGATTCCGAATGGATAAAAGTTAGCATGCTTTCTGTAGCCGATACGAATGATATTTATTATGCCATAATACCACGATGTAGTTTTCCGTTAATTGATACTATAAAGTTTTATATCGTTGCTTATGATGGTGCCTCTCCCCCCAACGTATCATTTTCCCCTCCACACGCACCTGCAAAATATTATTTATTTTTAGCCAATAATCCTCCTTCAAAAATACAGGAAAAAGTAAAGCCTAAAGAATACCAGAATGTTGTGGTAAATATAACTCCACATGGGATAGTGTTTAAAATTTATCCCTCTGAAGATGGACGAATTTCATTACATATATGGGATGCCGCAGGGAGAAATATTTATACGCTAAACCGTCGCGTAGCAGGCAAAAAAGTAAATATAATCAGGCTCACGCCTCCTGTAAGAGGAGTATATTTTTACAGATTAAAAGGTAAAAATTTAGAGAAAGAGGGTAAAATTTTCTACTGATAGGTTTGCCCATCCGCGATATTGAGAATAAAATTTAACCATGGATACGCAAAAAATAAGAAGAGACTTTCCCCAGCTTGAGAGAAAAATAAATGGAGAGAGGCTTATATATTTTGACAACGCTGCAACCTCTCTCAGGCCCAAACAGGTTGTGGATGCAGTATCACAATTCTATCTTCATTATAACGCCAACATACACAGGGGTATCCATACTCTTTCCATGGAAGCAACAGAGGCATACGAGAAAGCACACAAAAAGGTTGCTCAATTTATCAATGCCTCATCAATGGAAGAAGTAATATTTACAAGAAACACCACGGAGAGCATCAACCTTGTGGTATTCTCTCTGTATTTAAGCGGAAAATTAAAAGAGGGTGATGGAGTTGTTATTTCACTCATGGAACATCACTCAAACATGGTACCATGGCAGTTATTGAGGGACAAATTCAAAATAAAACTGCACGTTGTAAACCTCAATGAGGATGGAAGCCTTAACTTAAATCACCTTGAGGAAATACTGAATAAGGAAGAGAAAATAAAGGTAGTGTCTATCATGCACGCTTCCAATGTTCTTGGCACCGTGAACGATGTCAGGAAAATAGGAGAACTTGCACACAGAAAAGGTGCCATTTTTGTGGTGGACGGGGCCCAGTCTGCACCACATATCAAAATTGACGTAAAAGACATTGACTGTGATTTTTTCGCCTTCTCAGGCCATAAGATGCTGGGACCCACGGGAATTGGGGTTCTCTACGGAAAGAAAGAAATTTTAGAAGAACTTGAGCCATTCCTTCGCGGAGGTGATATGATATGGCGTGTTACACTGGATAAGGTCACATTCAATAAGTTGCCGTGGAAGTATGAAGCAGGAACATCCAATATTGCAGGTGGTATAGGGCTTGGTGCTGCGGTGGGTTATCTTGAAAAAATCGGCATGGATAATGTGGAAAAACACGAAAGAAAACTGGCAACTTATGCACTTTCAAGGTTAAAAGAACTTAATTTTATCAGAGTATACGGGCCTTCTGAGAGAATCGGGGTTGTATCTTTCAATGTAATGCAGAAAAACGAAAAACCCTTAAGCCCGGAGGTAGTTGCATCCATACTTGATAAGCACGGTATAGCCATAAGAACAGGCTGTCACTGTGCCCAGCCGCTTCACAATGATTTTTTAGGTGTCAGAGGCACTGCAAGGGCAAGTTTTTATATCTACAACACAAAAGAGGAAATAGACAGTTTTATTGATGTTTTAAGCAGTTTAAAATCCAATGCTTTATAAAGATTCCGGCGTTGATATAGATGGGGGCAACGAGTTTGTCAGATTCATAAAAAGCAAACTCAAAAAATCCGAAACTTTTTATCCTGATTTTGCCCTTACTCTCCCTTTAGGAGATATACTAAAAAAGTACAATGACCCGTATCTTGTTTACTCAACAGATGGCATTGGAACAAAAATAAAACTTGCCATTCAATATAATAACGTAAAAGGCCTCGCTCAGGACCTTGTGGCAATGTGTGTAAACGACATTCTCGTGCTTGGAGCAAAACCCCTTGTTTTCCTTGACTACATAGCCATTTCAGATATAAAAAGCCCCTATATAAAACCATTCATGGAGGGCCTTTTAAGTGTTCTTGAGAGAGAGGGTATAGAATTGGGTGGAGGTGAGACCGCAGAACTCCCTGACCTTTTGAATGGGGATGAATTTGACGTGGCAGGGTTTATTATAGGTATAGTTTCAAAAGATAATCTGACAAAGAAAGAAAACGTAAAAGAGGGTGACGTAATAATAGGTTTTCCTTCCTCTGGCATTCATTCCAATGGTTATAGTCTTGTGCGAAGAGTATTAAACAAAAATCAAATTGACCCCAAAAAGGTTTTATTAGAAGGAAAAACGCTTCTGGATATACTTCTTACGCCCACCAGAATATATACAAAAGAACTGTTGCCCTTTTTTGAAAGAGGCATTGTTCACGGGGCAGCACACGTAACAGGTGGTGGAATTGGGGAGAACCTGAGGCGAACCTTAAACAGCAGGGTTGACGCAGTGGTTTACAAGGACAAAATAAAAATACTGCCCGTTTTTAGGTATTTAAAGGAAGCAGGAAAAATACCCGAAGAGGAAATGTGGCGGGTCTTTAATATGGGAATTGGCTTTATCTTAATCACAGGCAAGAAAGAAGCAGATTGCATTTTATCCGAAACAGACGGATATATCATTGGAAGGGTAGAAAAAGGTTCTAAAAGAGTAATACTGAAATAAGGCGATTAAGTCTCCGATTTTACATCTTATTCTTCCATGGTAGCATACTCTATTCTTTAAATGATGCTTAATACCAAAATTTACATAGCTCTGTAGTCTTCACCTTGATTATTCAGATTTCTTTCTATTCTGGCCTTCTGGTCTAAATTCAAAGTCATTTGAACCGTAATGGATGGATAGGATTGATATGCTAATTTTTGAAGATTATCAGAACGAGATACGAGTTTCATTGAATGCAGAATGTCACCTGCCACTAAAGACAGCTGTAAATTGCGCCATTTTAGATTATAACCTAAATTTATGCCATACATTGCATCTAATCTACCAAATGTTTCCTGATAAGGTCCTATATACATACCCTGCAACTGTAAGTTTCCAACGGGCAACATGTAATTGCAAAATCCCTTTAAGTGATAAACAAAACCTTTCTGGGTTCCTACGAGAGAATCACTCCTTATATATCTTTCTATATCAAAAGAAGTCACAAGGTTTAATTTTGGGGATACGGAAACATTTAGCATAACCTCAGAGCCATAATAATTTGACCGTTTAAAGTTTACAATGCGACTTATAACGATGCCTGAATCCACACTTTCATATTTTCCAAGTTCGTCCTTAACCCGATTCATATAAACTGAACCTGAAATGTAAATTTTCTTACCGAAGGGGAAACTGTAACGTAATTCCAGTTCATCCGTTATTGATGGTAAAAGCTGCGGGTTACCAATGTGTTTTAATTGGGGGTTTTCCCATACTTCAACAGGATTCAAAGCGTAATCTGATGGCCTATCTATCCTTCTTGAAAAACCAAGCGAAAATGTGGTGTATAAAGACATCTTATAGCTTAAATACATGGACGGAAAATAGTCAAATTTTTTGAACTCAAAGGTATTTATTCTTCTGTGTGTCTTTTCCACCCTTATTCCCCCTGAAAAGATGAATTTCTTCATGGCTGCAGTTTTAAATTTAATAAACCCTGCATATATGGTTTTATGTGAATCAAGAGTGTCTGTATGGGTAATACTCTGGCCATAAAATAGTGTTTGTGTATTTGATCTAAAGTTTTTTGAGGTTATTCTAACTCCAGAACTAATCTTGAGCGTTTTCAATATAGTATTTCCCTTTATATCCACCTGTAATAATTGTCTTTTCCCTTCACCCTTTGCAATTAGACCTCCTGTAATACTATCGTTTTCTTTTGAAGGAGTATCCAGGTCTTTTTGTGTAGTTAGAATTCCGTAAAATGTAGAAAATGTTAAATGACTGGAAGACAATTTAAAAGATGCATCCCAGAAGTGGTAAAGCCATGAAAGGTCTGATATGTTCTCTATTTGAGAAGTATCTATTTTGTAGTGCATTGCTCCATAACCCTTAATCCTGTTCCTCCCTCCATTTACAAAAAGACCAATCCCGGTATTATTAAAAACATTGAAAGAAGAACCCAACTGTAAGGTTAATGGGGTTCGGGACATTTTAAAAAGTGCAGTATCCGTTATTATGGTATAAGCAGGATTTATCATCTTCATTTGTAAATATAAATTCTGTATCAGCCTCCTGTAATTCACAGAAGAGTAAATGCTATTTTTGTCTTCATACAAACTTCCAAGGACTCCAAGATTATAATTTGAGTAAGTTCCTATTCCACCTGAAATCTCAGCACCCTTTTTAAATATGCTCTTTTTTAAGACTATGTTTACAATGGCATTTGCTTCAGGGTCGTATTCACAGGAAGGGTTTGTTATGATCTCTATATACTTTATTTGTGATGCAGGTATCTGGGACAAGGCCTCATCTTTTGATAGCATCGTGGGGTTGCCATTTATAAGAACCTTAAAATTACGGCTATTTCTTACAAGGATTTTCCCATCGGGGGAAGTGGATACAGATGGTGCAGTTTTCAACAGGTCCTTTGCTGTGCCATTTGAAGATATTATATTGTTCTGGGGTCTTATCAGGGTTCTGTCTATTTTTAACTCCACAGTGGGTCTTTTTGCCAAAACAGTTAATGTGTCCATTTTTATAGCAATCGGTTTAAGGTAAATTGTTCCCATATCAAGGTTAGGCTTTTCAGTTATAATAAAGGTTTTTGTTGTTTTGCTCTCGTATCCTATGAAATCCACTTTTAAATAATACTTACCGGGCTTTACTTTTGATAATAAAAAAACACCTTTCTCATCTGCAAGTGTGCCCTGAATTATTCTGTTGGTTTTGTCCTCAAAGAGCACAACTGTTGCATAGGACAATGGTTTATGTGTCAACTCATCCTTTACAACGCCTCTTATAGTTACTTTCAGAGACAATAAAAACAACATAAAAACACCCATTTTAAACTCCTGTTTTCGTTTCTATTTCATCTGCACTTCACACTTAATGAAGATTTTAAATTTATATGGTGCTTTTCTCTGCCCCTACCATTACACCCAAGACTCAGAGCAGAGCAAAAAGAATAACTTATAGCACTTTTACCTTTGTTCCCCTTTTTTACGCTCTCCGCATTGATTGTCTGCAAAGATAAAACATACCACATGTTTTACCTCCCATTTTTGTTTAACTTTACTATTTTGTCAAACCTTTCTGAGTATTTTTTTCCCTCATGCATTACGCACACAAGTATTGCGCCTTTCGTTAAATCAAAAATCGTATCCATTACCTTATCTTTGCTGTGCTGGTCTATGTTTGCAAGTGGCTCGTCAAAAAGGTATGCATCGCCGTTTTTTACAAGAGAAAGGGCAATGGCAAACTTTTTACGTTCGCCTGCTGAAAGTTCCTGAGGTTTTTTATGCAGGTATTTCAAAAGACCAAATCTTTTAATAATATCCTCAAAGATACCACGCTCATCAACGACCTTATAATTTTCCAGAGGGATATTTAAAAACTCTTCTGGCATAAGGATAACCCTCTCTGGTTTTATCAAAGTACCCTTTTTAGGCGAAACAAGTCCTGTCATAAGAGTGAGCAATGTGCTTTTACCTGCACCATTTTCACCAACTATGAGAACCTTCTCTCCCAATGAGGCAGCAAGTGAAAAGTCCTCTAAAACAGGTTTTCTGTCATTGTAAGAGAAATAAATGTTATTAAGGCGTAATTCTCTGCCAGTGTGTATATTTTGTGGTTCTTTTTGTTCAAGTTCATTGTCAAACTCTTTTATTCTTTCTGCTGCCCCCTGCAAACTCACAAACTGTGAATAATTCCCTGCAAGGCGTGTTATAGATGAAAGGACGCTGTAAAAGGTCTGCATAAATGCCAGAAGTGAACCTATTGTCATTTTATTTATAATTACAAGATATCCTCCAACGGTTATAACAATCATTTCAGTTATTCCAAAAAAGTATCTATTAAGTGTTTCATAAAGGGTATCGGTCTTAAACAGGCTATAAAGCTTACTTAAATAGTTTTCCATAGCATCTTTTATATGAACCAGCACGAACCTTTCAAGGTTAAATACCCTTATAGTCAATAAAGATTGGACTGTATTGGAAATGTTATCTCTTACCGTCGCCTCTTCATGTTTTGTTTCCTTTGTATAGCGCTTTATTTTGGATGAAAACTTACTGGCAAGAGAATAAACAACAGGTGAGACAATAAACATGATAACGGTTGCATAGGTTGAAAGGTAAAGGAGAAACAGGACTCCGATAATGGAGAAAATAATAAGATTTACAGAACTTATAATGAAGTCAATAGAACTTTCAGCCAGTTGAGCAGGTTCCTCATATAAACGAGATAAAAAGTATCCTGTATCTTTTTCCTTTAATTTCAAAATTGGGTAATATCTTAGAAACTTTTGCAGCCTCGTTTTTATTACACCTTCCAGAAATACATTTTTAACCTTTCTCGCATAAAGGGAATAAAGATAATCACTCAATCTCCAGATAGAAGTTATAACAAAAAACAAAGCCACCAACAAGGCAAATAATCTCGTATCCTTTCCTATTATGCCTTTATCCACAATATTCTTCAAGAGAAAAGGACTTGCCAGAGTAAGGCATTCCACTATAAAAGACATTATAACAAGGACCAGTATTTTCCCTTTTATGGGTTTTATGAATTCAAAAAACTCATTGTGCCTTTTCATGGACGCCTCCTGTAAATAAAGGACTTTCTTGCATTTTAATCCTTGAAAATCTGTAAAGAACATTCATTATACCGGATACACCGGTTCCCAGATCAGCACTTGTTCTAAAAAGTCCATCAGAAGGGAAAAAGGCATGGTCTTTATTATCAACAAGATACAGCATTAGCCCTTGTATGGCTTTATTGATTATATTTTTTATCTCTTTCCTGCGCATTGTCTGATAAACGCTGATAAGTGTGTCTATTATTCCCGCCATACCATTAAAATAGCCGGGGAATATTGTATATTTCCTGTTTAAATCCAGAAGCAGTTTATTTATCCATTCTTCTGCAAACTCCCTCTCCTCTTCTGCCCTGTAAAACTTTAGAAGCACTATTATTATCCCCGCTGTTCCATATCTTAGATAAGGCAAAACCGTGTTGTTATTGTTTTGAGATGGAGGAAATGAATATACCCCCTTTTCTATCTCTACTTTCTTTGAAAGGTCAAATTCAAAAAGTCTTCTTGCATACTCCTTAAAAATTGGTTCTTTTATTTTGTTATAAATTTCCATTGACACATACGCTATGGATGAAGAGCCATGCATTATTCCATAGTGGACGTCATTGTCAGCATTCACAAAATACAAGCCCTCTCCAGTATTTTCAAGTTTTTTGAAAGTATTATTTAATATTTCAACGCTTTTTTCCAGAAGATTTTCATCTCCTGTTAAGAGATAAAGTTTAAAAAGGGCATGGGATACACCGGCACTCCCCTGAAATAGGTCAAGGGAATTGTATAAAAGTGGGTGTTTTGCAGATTTTAAACATAAGTCAATGCCATCCTCTTTAAATCCAAGTTCACTCAAAACATACCCTATGCCCGCAAGCCCGTTCATAAAACCAGGAGGCAGTGCATCTATTCCCTCTTTAACCCTTTTTATAATTTTTTCAAGGTGTAATCTGTTCAACTTTAGCCCGGAATAGAAGAGTGAAAACAATACACCGGTATCACCATAGGCTAAAGATAGAGTATTTGTAGTAAGGCCCTGGGGTGGAGGAGGGAATATGTAACTATCTTTAATTTCCGCATGTTTTTCAATAAATGCTCCGAGTTTTTTAATTATACCTTTTAAATCGTATTCTTTGCTTTCACCTTTCCGTGGTTTTACAGCGTGTAAAGTTTTAATTTTACTCACAACCTCATCAATATCAAAATCTGACTGACTTTCACCTGACATAGAGTTTATGATATTTTTTATCTCATACGGGAAATGAAGGTCCTTTAAGAGCTCTTCAATGAAGTTTTCTTTACAACGGGGAAATATATCAAAAAACGCATTCACAGGAAAAAGATAAGCAACCATATTCTGGGCAATTGCATAATAGTCATCCTTTTCAGAAGGTTTTTTTCCCTCCAATGCCTCTTTGCTCGCAAATCCCGGAGTTAAAATATGGAGCCAGCGTTTGTCTTTCTTAAAGTATGCACTTTCAAAGTCAATGAGTTTTACATTTAAATCGCGGGTGACTAAAATATTATTGTGCGATAGGTCTCTAAACACTATTCCGTGTTGATGTAAAAGTTTAACAGAGTGTATTAAATTCACAAAAATCTTTTTAAAATTTTCCATATAGTTCTCAAAGTCACTGATGGCAGGGTTTATCTTCAGCAATGGAGAGTTTACCACCACAAACTCTCTTAAGTCCTGCCCGTCTATAAATTCTTCTACCAGAAACAGATGTTCCCATTCCTTAAATAAATCCAGGGCACGAGGTGCAATGTGCGAATACTCAATTATTTTAAGAATATCATATTCTTTTTTAAGAACATCCTGAGCGGTTAAGCCACTTTCATCCACATCTATAAATGAACGGGCCTCTTTGATAACCACCTTACTGTTGTTAAAGGTATCTATGGCTAAATAAATTCCTCCAGTATTACTGTATGTAATGGAGGAAAGCACTTTATACCTGTTCTTTAACAGAATATCTTTATATTTCTTTGGTTCTTTTCCAAAGGGGTCTTTAACCCAAGAAGGGGGTGTGTAAAATGGGTTTCTAATGTCAGGAACCATGTTACCTTCAGGGTCGCTGATAACGGGTATATGATAGCCCTCCACACTCAGAATAGTTCGCGGAGCAAATCCACCATATCTGTAATACAAGACCTTGGCATCTTTGTATCGTGCATCAGAGAGGATATAGGGACCTTCGTAATGCCGCAGTTTCTGGTATAAATTTTCTATAAGGCTTTTAAATTGCTCTTCATTCTCTGGATATATTGTAATAAACTTCCCTGCTCCTCCTCTATGCCAGTTCTTTGAGTTGATAAGACTAAAAATAAATTTATCAAGACTGAACTTAAAACTAACACCTTCTTTAAAAAGTATTGAAGATACGTCTTTTAAAATGTCCAGGGCGTTGTTCTGTCTTGCAGAAATATGAATTTTCCAGCCCTGCAATGGTGGTTGCATGTTTTTGGGGTATGTATAAAACCAGAGCCCATTTTTTTCTATTTGCCAGCCCTCTGGAAGATTTGCTCTGATATAATCGTAAAAAACACTCTTTACGGGCTCATAATCCTCTATATTTCTGTAAAACAATCCATCCAGAAGTATGTAATAAAAGTAATCCAGAAATTGATACATTGTATTAATTGCTCCTTTTTATTTTAATGTCCCCTGCGGAGAAATCAAAACTCCGCAAGGGACACATATTGTTCTTATTTGTCTGGCGGTGTACAGGCCATACTCAGAGTTGAGCAAAATGCCCAGCTCATGCTACTTTTACCCGCCTCCCCCTGTATAGTATTGTTGTTTGGGTTTAGTTGCTGTAGTGATAGCAGCCGATCCATTTTACATCTCCTTTTTAATCTGCTTCACCCACATGTGGGTGTAAAAATTATAAGGGGGGGTGGGGGACATTCTGTCAAGTTTTCGCTATTACTTAAAAAGGTTAAAAAGATATGTATTCAGTTTACCTGAAATAGGTCTAACTGAAATTCAACAAGGCAAAGATTAATACCAACTATGCTACACGGATAGAATGTAGTAAAATAATACCTGTTCTCGCCAGCGCTAAACATTTTATCTATGCTATTTTTCTGAAGAGGTACTAACTGTTAATAGTTAATAAAAGAGGTACACTTTCATTAAATGTCTATAGCTACCCTATATTACAGGTGGGCTTTATGAGAATATCAGAAGAACCCTTAATAAGAATGTAGATGCGGTGATATACAGAGAAAACCTGCGAACACCTGCGGTGTTTAAATATTTACAGGAAATGGGTAATATTCCTGATGATGAAATGTTCAGGGTTTTCAATATGGGAGTAGGTTTTGTAATCATTGTATCGGAAAACTATAAAGATAAAATCCTTGAAAAAAGCTCTGATACATGGGTTATAGGGCATATTATGAAAGGTGCAGGAAAGGCAGTTATAAAATAAAACCTCTTTAGAAAAAAGGGGCGACAAAGCCCCTTTCTGTAATTTTACAACATCTTTTTTTAGAGAACTAACCGCCGAGGATTTCTGCTGCTTGGTCAACCTGCATCCTTGCAAGACCAAGATTCATAGTCTTCTTGCCAAGCAATACTATGAAGCCCATAGGAATACTGTATATGACCATTTTGCCCTCATTACCTTCCACCACCATATTGTCAGCTTCTCCCCATCCAGCCTCTTTTGTTACTTTCTCCGCTGCTTCAAGTGCAACAGATATCAGCGCGCCTATTTTATCCGGATTGTATTTTTTATCCAGCCTTGCATCCAATACAAGACCCTCATCACTCACCACTGCTGCCCCTTCACTACCCTCTATTCCAGAAAGAAGTTCCAGTGCCTTTTCTATTTCTTTTTGCCCTGGCATAATCTCACCTCCTTGTTTTATAGTTTTTATACTATTATTTTCCCCTGAAAAAACAGCAAATATAAGATATCTGTCCCTTGAAACCAGTACTTTAAACACAATGGCATTGTTATCACCAATAACCTGCTCTTTTACGAGAAGTTTTCCATTTTTCCACTGAACATACTGATTTTTAATTTCCTTAAAGATTTCTGACTTAAATTCGTGAATTGAATCATTATAAATTTTTGCATGTATTAATCTCCCGTTTCTATTTATAATCCACAGACCAAATAGATTTTCCCTATATTTTTCCTCCAGTCTTCTAATATTCTCCTTCTCAACAACCAGTATATCTTCCTTTTCTCTGTGTTCTTGCTCTTCCATTTCTTTCAAAGATTCATCTGCTTCCTTCAGGGCGTTTAATATTAAAAAGTCAAAATCTGCTGTTATGGTCCTTTTTAATGGGGCTTCATAGGGAAGGGTAAGAACCTCCCCCTGATTCCACTGAAGCATCATATTAAGTGCTCTCGTACCAGCAAAGGTTTTTCCACCGAGTGAAGCAGTTGCGTGTACTATTTCTCCTTCTTTTATCCATATTTTACCCGAATTTTTCCCCAGTTTCACATACACTATGGTGGAATAACCACTCATATGCGCAAGCTGCAAAATATCCATGAGAGAAAAACCACTTAAAACACCTTTAAATCCCATTGCATCAGAAATCACTTCTTCCAGTATAGACTCAAGGTATTCCGCTGTAAATGGTTTGGTTATATATCTCGTGTTGCCATCCTTCTTAACTTTATTTTCTATTTCCTCATTACCATAAGCAGTCATGACAATAGTTTTAATATGTGGAAAATTCTTCCTTATATACATCAACAGTTCAAGACCATTCATTTCTGGCATCCTTATATCTGTTACCACCACATCAATGACCTTATCCTGCATTATTTTAATGACCTCTTTTGGAGAGTTTGTAGCGTAGAATACTATGTCCTGCCTTTTAAGACGCAAATGTTCCACCAGACTCTCAAGAAACAGTTTTTCATCATCCACAATCAATACTTTCGGTTTCATCTCATCAAAAATATGACAATTTTTATGCCAGTAAATCTTTCTTTATAATAATTTAAAGACGCAAACTTAATAACCACAGGTGGTAAAAAATTTATCATCTGTCATCTATCCCTTCAAGTTCATACTTTTTTATTTTACCCTTCAAGTTCATACTTTTTTATTTTATTTCTGAGTGTAATACGACTTATACCGAGTATCTTTGCTGCTTTTGACTTGTTCCAGTTCACATGTTCAAGAACATTTTTTATGTGGACTTTCTCCACATCTTCCAGACTCATCAGGGGACTGTATAATTTGGTTCTGGAGTTTTCAAAATAAATGGATTCACAATCCAGTTTCTTCCCCCGAGAAAGAATTACAGCCCTCTCTATAACATTTTTCAGTTCCCTGACATTGCCCGGCCAGTCATAGGCAAGTATTCTGTTATAAAAGCATTTTTCTATTTTAGATATATTTTTATGATATCTTTTAGAATAAATTTGTACAAAGTAATCCACAAGAGCTACTATATCTTCCTTTCTTTCCCTAAGGGGAGGTATCTCAATGTTAATCACATTTAGCCTGAAAAATAAATCTTCTCTGAAGCTTCCTTTATCAATTTCTTCCCTCAAATTTTTGTTGGTAGCAGCAATCACTCTTCCCCTGAAAGGTATCTCTCCATTGCCCCCTATCCTTCTGTATCTTCTCTCTTCAATTACCCGAAGAATTTTAGTTTGCATATGTAATGGCATATCCCCAATTTCATCAAGAAATAGCGTTCCATCTTCTACCTCTTCAAACAACCCTTTTCTTTTGCTTACCGCTCCGGTAAAAGCCCCTTTTTCATAACCAAATAATTCACTCTCAAATAGTTCAGACGGGATGGTAGAACAGTTGACTGCCACAAAGGGTTTATGCTTTCTTATGCTGGTATAATGAATACGCTTGGCAACAACTTCCTTCCCTGTTCCAGTTTCGCCAGTAATGAGGACGGGGACATCAAAATCCTTAATCCTCTCTATAATTTCCTTTATATTACGCAAATAGACTGAAGTTCCTATCAGTTCAATATTATTAATATCAAGATTAAATCTCTCTATCTTTGTTTTTACATGCTCTCTGGCCTTATTTAAAAGATTTATTACCTCATCTATTTCAAATGGCTTTGATATATAGTGGAAAGCTCCTTTTTTAATTGATTCCACAATGGTTTTATTGTCTCCATATGCTGTCATTATTATTATCTCACTCACTGGATTTATCTCCTTAAAAAGACCCAGTACAGAAAGGCCATCGCCATCGGGAAGTCTGTTATCAAGAAGTATGATCTCTGGAGAATGCGCTATAAGCATTGTCTTTGCATCCTGTATCCTTTTGGTTAAATAAACTTCATCAAACATCTCCTTAACATATTCTGCTATAGAATTTGCCAGTAATTCATCATCTTCCACTATAAGCAACTTCACAAATATACTCCAGATTCGTATATTGATTTTAGTTAGTTAATGGTAATAATATTGTCACCGTGGTACCATGGCCTTCCTTGCTTTCTATTGATATATTTCCTCCCATTTTCTCAATAATTTCCCTCGTTACACTGAGTCCAAGGCCACTACCGTGCACTTTAGTAGTGAAAAATGGAGTAAAAATCCTTGGGAGAAGGTCCTTTTTTATACCAACTCCTGTGTCGGCTATATCCACCCTCAACATTCTGTGCTCTCTGTACTCTACCTCTGAACAATTTATCAATATAAACCCGCGTACCATAATTGCCTCAACTGAATTTTTTAATATATTTATCAAAACCTGTTTCAATCTCTTCCTGTCTACATTTATCATAAATTTCTTATGACGACAGCACCTGTTGATTAAAACAATATTGTTTGACTCAAAAGTGCTGCTCATAAGCGTAGTTACTTCGTCCAGAATTTCACAAAAATTCTCTTTGCTTACATTCATATGCTTGGTTCTCGTGTACATAAGGAAATCCTTGAGAAACTGATCAACCTTATCCACTTCCTCAAGCATGGATGAAAGCATCTTTTTCAATTTATTTACATCATAGTTCTCAATATTATCCAGTATTAGACGCAGAGAAACCTTCAAGGCAGACAATGGATTTCCAATCTCATGTGCTATTGAACCTGCAATCTTCCTGGCAAACTCTGATTCAAAGTTTTCTTTTAACATCTTTTCCTGCTCTTTTAGCCTCGTAATATCTTTTAAAAATATGAATGATAACTGCCTGCCAACTATGTTTTCTGGCATATTGTATATACTCATACCAATGATTTTATCCTCAACTCCAGCCTTTATTTTTATCTCCATTCGGGATTCTTTAACTTCAGACTCACATATACTGAGGTTGTAGTTTTTAATAAGTACCTCACATTCTTCATCTGAATTCATTGAAAGAATATCCTTTGCAAGTTCGTTTAAAAATATCACTTTTCTGGTTTTACAGTCAATTATAATAAGTCCAACGGGCATGTGATTAATTATTGAGTCAAGAACACCCTCCAACTCCCCTTTCTGTATATTGCTACACATAAACGCCTCCTTTTTAAAACTTTAACAATTTCAATGCCATAAAAATACTTTATTTTATCCGTTTTAAGAAATACTGCTGGTAATTTTTTTATCATTTACTATTAATTTTTTTATCATTTACTATCCTCAGATGTTTTTTGAAGAACTCATACTTCATATTAAAATTTATAAAAAGGAGGGTATTTTGGAAAGGCAGACAATGAACCTCACGAGGTTTCTGATAGAAGAGCAGCGCAAATACCCACAGGCAAGTGGCATCTTTACGGAGCTTTTCTCTGAGATTGCACTCGCCGCAAAGATTATATCAAGGGAGGTAAACAAGGCAGGACTTGTGGATATTCTGGGATACACGGGCTCAAAAAATGTGACTGGTGATGAGGTTAAGAAACTTGACCTTTTTGCAAATAACACTTTAAAGCATATACTATGTAGAGGTGGAAATGCTATTGGCCTTGCATCAGAGGAGGAAGAGGATGTTGTCCAGTGCGAAAGCGGTAAATATCTTGTGGTTTTTGACCCCCTTGATGGGTCATCCAATATTGATGTTAATGTGAGCATTGGAACTATCTTCGGGATTTACACTAAAATGGACGACTTTGTAGATAAAAAACAGTTCAGGAGAGCAGGACGTGACCTTGTGGCAGCGGGTTATATTATATACGGCTCAAGTACCATGTTTGTGTACTCTACGGGAACTGGAGTGCATGGTTTTACGCTTGACCCATCTGTTGGCGAATTTATACTTTCCCACAGGGATATCAAAATACCTGAGAAGGGCAAGATATTCTCCATCAACATGGGTAATTACAAAAAATGGGATAAAAAACTTCAAAATTACATTGACTACATTACCGAAGAGGATAAAGAGACAAATAGACCTTACTCTTTAAGGTATATTGGCTCTCTTGTTGCCGATTTTCACAGGAATCTCTTATATGGAGGTATATTCCTCTATCCTGCTGACAGGAAAAATCCACATGGAAAATTGAGACTTCTGTATGAGGCACAGCCACTTGCATTTATAGTAGAGCAGGCTGGTGGATATGCATCTGACGGTTTTACTCCCATACTGGATAAAATCCCACAGGAGATTCACGAAAGAACACCACTCTTTATAGGTAGCAGGGAAAACGTAAAGGAACTTGAGAAGTTTCTTCAAAATTAGCCATGATTTACAGATTTATTTCCTGGAATGTCAATGGTATCAGGGCATGTGTTAAAAAGGGTTTTTTAGACATATTCTCCTATGAGCCCGACGGCATGTTTATCCAGGAGGTTAAAGCAGACGAGAAAACTTACCCTAAAGAGGCAAGACATGTTACAGGATACAGGCTTTTTCTATATCCCGCTGTGAAGAAGGGATACTCAGGAGTGGCAGCATACATCAGAGAAAACATGCCTCTCCTGAACCACGCCACAGGTATTGGTATTGAAGAGTATGATTCTGAAGGGAGGGTTCAGACCTTTGAATTTGAAAAATTTTACTTACTCAACGTGTATTTTCCAAATGCTCAGCATGGACTTCCAAGATTGGACTTTAAATTGGCATTTAATGCCGCCCTTTTAGAATACGCAGAGAACCTCAGAAAAAAGAAGCCGATTATTATAACCGGCGACTTCAATGTGGCCCATAAGGAAATAGACCTGAAAAACCCCAAAAACAATATCTTTAATCCTGGATTTACAAAAGAGGAAAGAGAATGGTTTGATATACTTCTTTCCCACGGCTACGTGGATACCTTCAGAATGTTTACCAAAGAAGGCGGACACTACACATGGTGGTCTTACAGGTTTAATGCAAGGGCAAGAAATATAGGATGGCGTATTGATTACTTCGTTGTATCAGAAGAACTTAAAGAGAACGTTAAAAAGAGCATAATTCTGAAAGATGTTATGGGGTCAGACCATGCTCCCATATTGATGGAGATTGAGATATAACGATCAGCTTCCTTCTCTTAAGATTGTAATTTTTCTTTTTGTGTCCGATACATGCTCCATTTTTATGACATAATCAGGAGTGTAAAACTCTTCTATTCTATCAGCCCATTCAACAAGGGCTATACCGTTTTTCTTTTCAAAAATATCCACTATGCCCCTTTCAAGGAGTTCAATAAAGTCCCCTTCAAACCTGTAAAGGTCTATATGATAAATGGGATAACCGAATTTTGACATGTGCTCAAAAACCACTGTAAATGAAGGGCTCCTTATGCTTTTTATCCCGTGATATGCAACAAAACCCCGAACAAACTCTGTTTTACCGGCGCCAAGGTCTCCTTCAAGGAACACAACCTCCCCCTTTTTAACATCTTTTGCAAATTCTTTTGCAATACTGCGGGTTTCTTCAGGACTTTCAGAGATTTTATCAAAAATGACCATATTTTTCTACTATACCTGGCACCTTCTTCTTCAGAAACTCCATAACCATGGCATTGACCTCATCACCATCCGCCATGGAAAGAGCATTATTTGCAAGATTTTCAACCTCTTCCATTGAAACCTTCCTTATAAGCTTTTTCGTTTGAAGAACGAGGGATGGCGTAAGGGATAGTTCTCCTACACCAAGACCCACAAGCAGGATTATGCCCACCGGGTCAGATGAAATCTCTCCACACACACCTACTCTGAAACTGTGGTCTCTACCTGAATCAACCACCTTCTTTATAAGCCTCAAAATTGCAGGATGTGTATGCTGGAAAAGATAAGAAACTCTGCTGTTTCTGCGGTCAACAGCAAGGGTGTACTGGGTGAGATCATTTGTGCCAATACTCACAAAGTCTATATAGGGAGCAATATTATCAATGGTAAGTGCAACAGATGGCACTTCAACCATTATTCCAAAATCTGGAAGGTGTATATTCTCTTTCTTTGAGAGACTGTCCGCCTCTTCTCTAAAAATGGCCCTTGCTCTTTTTACCTCCCATAAAGTCGTTACCATGGGTATCATGAACTTCACATTGCCTTTTGTATTTGCCCTGAGAATGGCTCTTATCTGCTTCCTGAACCTGTCCTCTTCCTCAAGCAATAGCCTTATGCCCCTCAAACCTAAAAACGGATTTTTCTCCCTGTATCCTTTGATAACCTTATCCCCTCCAAGGTCAAAAGCTCTTATTATACACGGAAACGGATATACTTTTTCACATATACTTCTGTAAATCTCCTCCTGCTCCCGTTCATCATCTCCATACTCGTAAAAGAGTAACTCGGTTCTGAAGAGCCCTATTCCATGTGCTCCTTCTTCAAGCACAAGATCAATCTCCTCAGGCAGGTCAATATTGGCCATAAGGGTAATACCTCTGCCATCTGTTGTGGCTGTGGGCAGTTCCTTTATCTCAAAGAGCCCCCTTGCTTCCTCCCTGTATCTTTCCACAAGTTTTTGAAACCTCTCAAGGGTCGTCTTTCGGGGGTTTATAATGACTTCTCCCTTCCAGCCGTTGATTATAACCGTATCGCCATTTTTCACTTTGTCTGTGAAATCTCCCACACCAAAAACAGCAGGAATTTTGTAGTCCCTTAAAATTATGGCTGCGTGAGATGTTTTTCCCCCTTCCTGTAAAACCACTGCCTTCACATTGGAGTTTACAATTCTGATACTTTCCTCTATAGTAACATCATCAGCAAAAAGCACTACATCTTCTCCGATAACCTCTCTTTTATCCTCGTCCCTCAAATAGCTCACAAAATCAAAGTACAGCGTCTCAAGCTCCTTTGCCCTGTCTCTATAGTATTCAATACCGCTTTTTAAAAGTTCATCCATCCTGTCCTCAATTGCCTGAAAAACTGCATATTCTGCTGTTCTTCCTTTTTCCTTTATTAGGTACTCAACATCTTTTATGAACTCCCTATCTCCCAAAATGGCAACCTGAAAATCAATAAACCTTGTAATACGCGAGGGTAAGTTTCTCTTGACCTTCTTAAGGTCTCTGAGCATTACTTCCCTTGTCCTGTGAAAATTTGCAAGCTCTCTGTCTCTTTCGTTCTCCGGTACAATACGCCCGTCCGGCTGTATCTTTTTATGTTTCCACACCAGAGACTTACCGATAACAAGACCAGGCGCAATGGGTAATCCTTTAAGCAACAATTCTCTATTCTTCTCCAAAGCCGTCCTCTACTAACTTTACAAGCGCATTTAAAGCCTCTTCTTCATCAGGGCCATCTACTTTTATCTTAATCTTTGTCCCTTTTGGTGCAACAAGCATCATCATTCCGAGTATGCTCTTTCCGTTTACCTCAAAACCGTCCTTTTCAACAATGATATTAGACTTAAACTTTTCGGCAATCTGAACAAAACTTGTCGCAGGCCTCGCATGTATACCCAACTTGTTAACTATTTCAACCTCTTTTTCCACCATTTCACAGAAACCTCATTTCATAATCAAGAACCTGAATTTGAAAATCACTTTCTAAAAACTTCGCAACCTTCTGAAGCTCCTTTTCTGAAAATTTACCACTGGTGGAAACATGTGCTATTCCCATTTTTGCTCTTCTCCATATATCATGGTCATCTATCTCAGCCACAGAAACGTTAAATTTATTTCTTATTCTGTCCTTAAGCCTTTTAAGGATACTTCTCTTCTCTTTAAGAGAATTTGATTCAGGTATATATACATCCACAAGAAGGACCCCGACTATCATTTTTATCAGTATTCAAACTTTTCAACAAGTTTATAGACTTCCAGAACATCACCCGGTTTTATCTTGTCAAAATTCTCTATCTTGAGACCACATTCAAGTCCCTCTTTAACAACATCCACATCGTCTTTAAACCGCTTAAGGGAAACGATTTTTCCTTCATACACAACCTTATCACCCCTTTTAACACGACACATGGCTCCCTTTTCAACACGACCACTTGCGACATAACACCCTGCAACATTACCCATTTTAGCAATTCTGAAAACATCCCTGACTTCAGCAACTCCAAGAGGTTCTTCCACTATAACGGGCTTTAAGAGACCCTTCAGCATCTTTTCTACGTCCTCAAGAAGATGATAGATGATTTTGTAGGTCTTTATGGTTACACCACGTTCACGGGCGAGTTTTTTAGCCCTCTGGTCAGGCTGGGTGTTAAAACCCAATATTACAAGCTGGGATGCACTTGCAAGGTCCACATCACTTTCTGTAATGGCACCAACGCCCCTGTGAACTATTATGGGCTTTGTATCACCCACACTCATCTGAGAAAGTGAGTCTATCACTGCCTCAAGTGAACCGTGTGAATCTGCCTTGACAATAAGCGGCAATTCTTTGAGTTCGCCCTTCTTTATTCTCTCCTCTATTTTTTCAAGGATAAGAAAAGCCTCACCTCTCTGAATCTGCTGTTTTCGCAATGTTTTACGTTCCTGAGCAATTTCTTTTGCTCTTCTTTCGCTTTCTGCGACCTCCAATTTGTCACCCGGCGATGGAAGCTCATCAAGCCCAAGTACCATCACAGGACAGGCAGGACCTGCCTCTTTTATTCTTTCTCCCCTGTCATTTATCAGACCTCTTATTTTACCAAAGGTATCACCAACAACAACAGGGTCTTTAACCCTGAGCGTACCCCTTGTTATTATAACTGTAGCAACAGGTCCCATACCTTTAGCAATCTGGGCCTCCAGAACAACTCCCCTTGCCCTTCCCTTTGACGTTGTCTTAAGTTCAAGTGTCTCTGCGACAAGAAGAATTGCATCCAGAAGTTCATCAACACCCTTTCCTGTCTTTGCCGATACGGGAACCATAATGGTATCACCACCCCATTCCTCAGGGATGAGTCCGTGTTCTGATAACTCCCTCTTTGTTCTCTCTATATCTGCTGTTGGAAGGTCTATTTTATTTAATGCAACTATGATAGGTACCCCTGCTGCCTTTGCATGGTCTATTGCTTCAACGGTCTGTTCCTTTACTCCTTCACTCGCGGCAACAACAAGTACCACAATGTCAGTAACCTGAGCGCCTCTTGCCCTCATGGCAGAGAATGCCTCATGGCCCGGTGTATCTATAAAAGTGATTTTCTTGCCGTTCCTTTGAACCTGATAGGCTCCTATTCTCTGTGTGATACGCCCAACTTCCTGCTCTGCCACTCTTGTATGTCTTATGTAGTCCAGAAGCGTGGTTTTTCCATGGTCCACATGCCCCATTACAGTAACCACAGGTATCTTCTCTTCATCAAGTTCCTCTTCCTGCTCCTCCTCCACTGCCTCCTGCTTTTCAAACCTTACCTCATAGCCAAATTCCTCTGCAATAAGCTGGAGCAGGTCTTCAGTAAGCGCCTGATTTATTGTTATCACCATACCCGCCTCAAATGCCTTCTGTATTATCTCAATGGGGTCTTTGCCCAGTATCTTGGCAAAATCCTGTGTTGTTATGGCAGTTTCAGGATTAATAACTATTATGTTTTCTTCCTTTTCCTCTTCCTGCACCTTCTGCTTCTTCTTTCTGGGTTTTGGTGGCTTTCTTGCCGGCTTCTGCGGTTTTCTCTCCTTCCTATCCTCTACCTTCTTTTCCTTTTTCTCTTCCTCCTTCCTTACACCCCATATCTCCTTCTTTTTCTCTATTTTTTTGAGTTCTCTGTTTTCAAGTTCGTGGAGTTTCTCTTTTACCGCCTTTTCCATCTCCTTTGTGAGTTTACTCTGGGCAGAACGCACCTTGAATCCGGCCTCTTTTAGTATATCAAGCACCGCACTGTTTGACATCCCAAGTCTCTTCGCAAGATCAGAAATTTTCTTTGTTTTTTCTCTCTTTTCTTCCTTCATTTTCCTTTCTTTTTCTCCTCTAATTTTTCTTCTATAAAGTCAAGGATGTCATAGGCAAGTTTTTCACCGACACCCCTTATGTCAAGAAGTTTTCTGAGTGGCGGGACTTCATAAAACACGAAAATGCCCTGTTTTCTGAGTTCCTCTTCAATTCTTTTGCCAAACTTCTCTCCTATCTCTAAAATTGACACACCCTTCTGTGGGGTCTTACCTTCACTCTCGCCCACAACAAGAATCTCCTTACCTACAAGTTTTGAGGCAAGTATTACGTTGCTTCCACCCTCACCCTTGGCCTGTGGTATATCCTCATCTCTGACAACTGCGATTATCCTCTCACCTTCATCGTATAGAAGTATGGGTTTGGCAGGCTGAAGAGCGTTGTATGCAAACTCCAGTATATCTGGACTCCACTTTATCACTTCTATTTTTTCGCCTATATCCTGAACGAGTTTGGAGAGCCTTGTTCCTTTTGGTCCAAGACACGCACCAACAGGATCAATTCTTGGATTTCTAGAGGATACAGCAATTTTACTTCTTTCTCCCGGAATCCTTGCAACCGCCTTGATTTCAACAGTTCCATCAAGTATCTCTGGAATCTCCTTCTCTACCATTTTTCTTACGAAATCCGGATGCGTCCTTGTGAGAATAACCAGCGGGTACCTTTTGGATTCATTAACTCGCAAAATCATGGCTGTAATCTCTCCGCCCTGTCTGTACTTATCCTTCTTAACCTGCTCATCTGGTGGCAAAAGGGCTTCTGCCTTACCCAGAGATATGTACACCCCTGTCTTATCAACCTTCTGAATTGTTCCTGTGATAATATCACCTATGCGGTTCTCAAAATCCCTGTAGAGGTATCTCTTCTCGGCTTCCTTTATTCTCTGATGAAAAATATTCATTATCTTGTAAACAGTTGACCTGTCTATTTCAGAAGGGGAAAGCTCTGTCCATATCTCCATACCTTCCTGAACGTCTTCTCCCGCGATTTCTTTTGCCTTTTCAATGGATATTTCCTTTATGGGGTCCAGAACATCTCTTTTAACAACTCTCTTTATCTTAATATTTATTTTGAACTCTCTCGGGTCTATATGTACCTCTACAGCGTCCTCACCAGCTCCGCGCCTTTTCCTCAGAGCAAGGAGCATGGCATCCCTTAAGGTCTCCAGAATGAAGCTATCATCCTTTATACCTTTACGCTGTTGTTTTATACCGTTTATAAGTTCTCTGAACTCAAATGCTCTCATATCATACCTCATCAAGTTTGATTTTTCTGACCTTGCTTCTTTTTATATTTGTTTTTCCACTCTCGTTTTCTATAACAAAATCCTCTTCACTAAAATCGCTCAATCTTCCCTTCATCTCCCGACCATCCTCAAAATGAATTTTCACCTTTTTACCCTTTGCCCATTCAAGTTCCCTCTCTGTTCTAAGAACCCTGTCAAGACCGGGAGACGAAACCTCAAGAACATAAGCATGGTCAATTATATCCCTGGCGTCAAGCTCCAGTGATAAAAGGCCGGATACTTCTTCGCATTCTTTTAAAGTAACGGGCCTTTCTCTACCGTCTATATACACAGAGAGAACAGACCTTGAACCGAGCCCTTTATAATCTATATCCACCAGAACAAGGTCTTTTGCCTTCAGTATAGGGCTTATTATATCCTCCACTATTTCTATTATTCTCTCTCTATCCATCAAAGTTCCTTCTTTAGACTCCTTAATTTTGCAATAAGTTCTTCTCTCTTTACGTCAATTCTCTCGCCTGTCTTTCTCACCTGAACTTCTACTTCTCCACTTTCAAGCTTTCTGGGCGATATTACCACTGAGATGGGAATGCCTACCAGTTCTGAGTCTTTAAACTTCGCACCGGCGCTTGTGTCCCGGTCATCCCATATAACGTCAAACCCTTTAGACTTAAGCTCCTTATAAAGCCCCTCTGTGTAATCAGCGGTCTTTCTGTGGTCTATTTCTATTATATTTACCTCATAAGGGGCTATGGCAAACGGCCAGATAATGCCTCTATCATCGTGATTTACCTCAACATTTGCCGCCATTATTCTACCCACACCAATTCCATAGCTTCCCATAATTATGGGCTTCTTTTGTCCATCCTTATCGGTGAACTGAGCACCCAGAGAAGAGGAATACTTGGTTCCAAGTTTAAATATGTGTCCTACCTCTATGGCATTCTGCAAAGTGAGTTCTCCACCACACTCAAGGCAGATATCACCTTCGTGAACCTCTCTTATATCGGCAAACCTTTTTATCTTAATGTCATCAAGATTGACGCCCACAATGTGGTAGTCGTCTCTGTTCCCACCTACAACAAAATTTGTAAGATTTTTCACGGATTCATCTGCAATAATCTCGTCAACATCGGCATCCAGTGGCCCAATAAAGCCAGGTTCTGCATTGAATTTAGATATAATATACTCCCGTGTGGCAAGATGAAGGTCCGCACCATATACTTTTGAGAGCTTTGATTCGCTCACCTCATAATCGCCTCTAATGAGTACAAGAACATCTCTGCCCTCATCCGTTCTGTACAGAAGGCTCTTTACAATAAGTGCAGGTTCTATACCGAGAAAATCAGCAACCTCCTCAACAGTTCTCACAGATGGAGTGTGAACCTTCTCTTTCCTCTGAAACTTTGACTGAATAAACTCTTTTCCGACCCTTGCAACTGCAACCTCAACATTGGCACTGTATCCACATTTGGGGCAATGAACAACTCTGTCCTCGCCGCTTGGAGAGAGCACCATAAACTCCTCAGAATCACTCCCTCCCATAAGGCCTGAGGATGCCTTCACAACAATAACCTCAAGTCCTGTTCTCTTAAAAATGTTTAAATACGCCTGCCTGTGTTTTTCGTAACTTTCATCAAGCCCTTCCCATGTGGCATCAAAACTGTATGAATCTTTCATGGAAAATTCTCTGACTCTCAGAATTCCACCCCTTGGTCTTGGTTCATCCCTGAACTTTGTCTGTATCTGATACCATATCTGGGGAAGGTCTCTGTATGACTTTAAATGTTCTTTAGCAAGGAGAGTCATTATTTCCTCATGCGTGGGTGCAAGGGCGAGGTCTCTCTCCCATCTATCTTTAAGTTTGAACATATCGGGACCAAAACTCTCCCATCTCCCTGTCTCTTTCCATACATCAGCACTGGTTAGGGCTGGAAGAAGGACCTCCTGTGCCCCTATTCTGTTCATCTCCTCCCTGATAATTTTCTCTATTTTAAGCATTACCTTCCTACCAAGTGGTAGAAAGGTGTAAACCCCACTTGCATGCTGCTCAATAAAACCACCCCTCACAAGATACCTGTGGGAGGCAAACTCAGCCTCCCTGGGATTTTCCTTCCTTGTCGGTATGAAACTCTGAGACCACCTCATTATCACTCACTTTCCTGCTCTTTCTTTAATTCCTCAACTATTTTTTGAGCGATTTCTCTCGGAACCTCATCGTAATGGTCAAACTTCATGGTAAACGTTCCCCTTCCCTTTGTGATAGACCTCAGGGTAGAGGAGTATCTGTAGAGTTCTGCGAGTGGGACATATGCCTTTATCTTCTGGTACCTGCCTTCTGCCTCCATCCCGAGGATTCTCCCTCTCCTTGCATTCAAATCGCCCATAACATCCCCCATGTACTGTTCGGGGATTTTAACCTCTACAAGGTATATAGGCTCTAAAAGATATGGGTCCGCCTTCTCTTCTGCATCTTTGAAGGCAAGTGAGCCTGCAACCTCAAAGGCAAAGTTTGAGGAGTCAACGGGATGATATTTACCATCGTAAAGCACTATTCTCACATTAACGACCTTCGCGCCCAGCACTCCCTTCTCCATGGCCTTCTTAACACCGGCCTCTACAGAGGGGATAAACTGACTTGGAATGGCACCACCAAAGATTTCATCTTTGAATTCATACTCCTGGTCCCTCGGAAGAGGCTCAATTCTTATGTTGCATATACCGTACTGACCGTGTCCACCTGTCTGCTTAACAAACTTACCAAATCCCTCTGCCTTTTTCCTTATTGACTCTCTATAAGGTATCTTCGGCTTTTCCGTATTAACATCAACATTGAATTTCTCTTTGAGTTTTGATACTATAACATCAAGATGCACCTCTCCGAGACCGAATATCTGCGTCTGTTTGAGTTCAGTATCGTACTTGTAATAAAATGTAGGGTCCTCCATCTTAAGCTTATTTAGGCCTTCCATAACTTTTTCCTGGTCTTCCCTTGTTTTGGGCACTATAGCCACATTGACGAGCGGTTCTGGAAGCTCAAGAGGATTCAATACCACAGGATAATCCTTTGTGGCAAGAGTGTCACCTGTCTGTGTTTCCTTGAGTTTAACAAGGAGTCCAATTGAACCCGGAAGAAGGGATTTCACTTCTCTTCTTTCCTTACCAAACGGCTCATAAAGCTGGTTGATCTTTTCTGTTTTACCCTTGGTAGTATTGAGAAGCTCTATGCCGGGCTTCATTTCACCTGACACGACCTTCACAAAATACAGCTCACCGAGATGCGCCTCCTGAAGTACTTTGAAAACAAAGAGCACAATGTTTTCAAGATTGGGCTCAACCTCAACTTCTTCATCCTTGAGCTTACCCTTTTCCTTTACAGACTCAAACGTTGTGAGACCATAATCTGCAAGGAAATCAAGCAGTTCCTTAACACCAACCCCTGCTTTGGAATCCACAAACAGAACCGGGTATATATCTCCACTCTTAAGACCTTTCTTGAATGCCTCTTTTAACTCCTCCTCTGTAATCTCTTCCCCTGCCATGTATTTGTCAAGAAGCTCTTCAGAAGTTTCAATAATGGATTCCTTTAAAGACTCGTCTTCTGTGCTCTTTAAAAGGTCCTTAACTCCACTAAACCCTTCACCCTGACCTTCAGGTATCTGAATTGGTGTAACACCAGAACCAAATATTTCTTTCATCTGGGAGATAACTTCATCTATCTCACCAGAAAAAGTTTTCATCTTGGTAATAACAAATATAACAGGGATACCTTTTTTCTTCGCAACCTCAAAGAATCTTTCCGTTCCCACATCAGGACCCTGAGAGGGATCAACAACACAAATGGCATTGTCAGCTGCCCTTATGCCTGCCCTAACTTCTCCTTCAAAATCAAGAAATCCAGGGGTGTCTATAAAATACAGCTTGTTTCCCTTCCATTCTGTACTGGCAACTGCGAGATTGATGGTTATCTTCCTCTTTACTTCCTGGGGGTCAAAGTCAAGAATGCTGTTTCCCTGGTCAACGTCACCAAGCCTCTTGGTTGCCCCGGAGTTATAAAGTAAAGCCTCTGCAAGTGTTGTTTTACCGCTTGAGGCATGTCCTATGATTACGAAGTTTTTAATATCATTCTTTGCCATAACTCCTCCTTTTTCTTTTTATTTTACCACAATATTCAAAAGTTTGTCCTTAACAAAAATAACCTTTACGATTTCCTTACCTTCAGTGTACTTCTTTATATTGGGCTCCTTAAGCGCTCTTTCAAGTACGGTCTTCTCTCCTGTGCCCCTTTCTATTGTAAGACGTCCTCTAACCTTTCCGTTTATCTGAACAGGTATCTCAATTTCATCAAAACTGAGATACCTCTCATCATATGATGGAAAACTCCTTTCAAACACAGACTCTCCCTGAGCCGTCCAGCTGTACAATTCCTCTGCCAGATGTGGTGCAAACGGAGCAAGAAGAATTATAAAATCAAACAGGGCTTTCTTAAAGACCTGTGAGTTTTTATTTTTAAACGAATAGAGTGCATTCAAAAGTTCCATAAGCCTTGCTATGGCTGTATTGAAACTGAATTCTCCCGCGTCCTTTCTAACCTCAAAAATAGTCTTCTGGAGCAGTATATAGAGATTCTTTTCCTCTCTGCTCAATTCTGCAGGGTTTACCACGGGGTCTTTCTCAAGAATATCCCTGTTTTCATAAAACAGATTGTATATTCTGTTTAAAAACCTCTTTGCGCCCTCAACCCCTGAATCCTGCCAGACCATATCCTTCTCTGCAGGACCTGCAAACAAAATGGTTATTCTCGCAACATCAGCACCGTGTTCTTCAACAAATGGGCCAACACGCACAACATTTCCACGTGACTTTGACATCATTTCCACACGTTCCTCCACTTCTCCACCGCATCCCTTATGAACACCATTTTCTACCTCTTCAGGTTCCACAACCTTCCCACATTTTTTACAGAAGAGAAACGGTTTATGAACAAGTCCCTGAGTGAAAAGATTCAAAAACGGTTCATCGTGGTCAATCATACCCTCATCGTAAAGCACTTTCTGAATAAACCTTGCATAAATAAGATGCTTTGTAGCATGCTCCTTTCCACCGATATACTGGTCAACGGGCATCCACAGATTCCCTTTCTCTTTATTAAACATTTCCTTTTCATTTTTCGGGTCAATATACCTCAAAAAGTACCATGAAGAATCTACAAAAGTATCCATGGTATCCGGGTCTCTTTTTGCAGGACCACCACAAACAGGGCACGTGGTATTCATGAACTCCTCCACATCCTCAAGTGGAGAACGACCCTTTGGCTTATAGTCTTTTATATTTTCCGGGAGCTTTACAGGTAGTCTATCAAGAGGTTCTGGAACCACTCCACACTTTTCACAGTAAACCACGGGAATAGGAGCACCCCAGTACCTCTGTCTTGAAATAAGCCAGTCTCTTATTCTGTAAGATACCTTTTTCCCTCCAAGCCCCATCTCTTTAAGTTTATTCTGAATAGCCTTTATACCATCCTCTGAGGTCATACCGGTAAATTCACCTGAGTTTACCATTATGCCTTTTTCCTCATAAGCTCTTTCCATTGCATTAGCATCAGGTTCAGGACCATCCGCCGGCTTTATCACAACCTTTATCGGAAGCCCGTGTTTCTTTGCAAATAGAAAATCTCTCTGGTCATGAGCAGGAACACCCATTACAATGCCTGTGCCATAGCCCGCCAGAACATAATCACCAATGTAAAGTGGCACCTTCTCTCCAGTGAACGGATGAATAAGGTATACCCCGGTAAATACTCCTGTCTTTTCCTTTTCCTCTGCTGTTCGTTCTATGTCTGATTTTAAGCTCGCCTCGTGAATGTATTTATCTACAGCATCTTTATCCTCTATGTCATCCCATATCTCTTTAATAAGAGGATGTTCTGGTGCTATTGTCACAAATGTAACGCCAAATACTGTGTCTGCGCGAGTGGTAAAGACAGAAAACTTTATTTCAGGGTCTTTTTCATACTTAAAAACAATTTCTGTGCCATAAGATTTTCCTATCCAGTTCTCCTGCTGCTTTATAACATAGTCCGGCCAGTGTCCCCTGAGTTTATCAAGGTCCTTAAGGAGCCTTTCTGCATACTCTGTTATTTTGAAAAACCACTGCTCAAGCTCCTTTTTAATAACAGGTGTTCCACACCTTTCACACTTTCCATTAACTACCTGCTCATTTGCAAGCACTGTTTTACAGTTGGGGCAGTAATTCACATATTCCTTCTTTCTATAAGCGAGACCTCTTTTATAAAGAAGTGTGAAAAGATACTGAGTCCACTTATAGTAATCAGGAAAACAGGTACCTATCTCCCTATCCCAGTCATAGGAAATACCAATCATTCTGAGTGTTTTTCGGAATGTCTCAATATTCTTCAAAGTCCAGTCTCTGGGGTTGATTCCATGTTTGATTGCAGCGTTTTCGGCTGGAAGTCCGAATGCGTCCCATCCCATTGGGTGAAGAACCTCATACCCTTCCATCTTCTTCACGCGAGCCACCACATCACCTATCACGTAATTCTTCAGATGCCCCATATGAAGATCGCCAGAGGGATACGGAAACATCTCAAGAACATAATATTTTTTCTTATGAGGCTTATCTGAAGCCCTGTGTAAACCCTTATCTTCCCAATATTTCTGCCATTTTTCTTCTATTTTACGTGCTGGATAATACTCCACCTTTCCTTTGCCTCCTCTCAAATGATATTAAATAATTTTACGCCTAAACCCTTGTAAATTCAACATTTGTGGACTTCAGTAAAAATTAACTTAAAATAAATTGGAAAACAAAAAAATCAATTATACCTGAAAGGACAGGCGAGACACCTTGAACCTTCACCTATAGCTTTCTCATCATCAAAACAGAGTTCTACAGGGTCAAAACTCTTAACCCTTTCATTGTAGGGTCTTCTTAAAGGGTTAATATGTTCACCTGCAGGTTTTTTAAACCCAAGCAGTATTTTGGGTTTTTCGTGGATGGGCATAAAGTACAGAAACCCTTCAATAGCAAAGTGTACGGGATGCAGCATTCTGTGAATATTTTTTGCAGCCTCCCTTCCGTCACGGATAGATTCAACGAGACTTGACGGACCCCTTACAGCATCTCCCCCGGCAAATACCCCCCTCTCGGAGGTCATCATGTTTTCGTCAACCACTATTCTACCATCAGAAAATACCTCTATTTCATCTGAGATTTTATGCACCTTCTGTCCAATTGCAACTATAACGTAAGCAGCATCACTTACCACTGTTTCTTCAAGGACTTTAATAACTTTATTCTCAACTCTTGTTTTCTTAAAAACTATCCCTTCAACAGTATCTTTACCCTGTATCTCAACAGGAACTACATTTTCCATTATTTCTATACCCTCTTCTTCTATTTCTGAGAGTTCCAGGTCGTCAATTCGCATCTCGCTCTTTGAGCGTCTGTAAGCGAGAACAACCTTTCTGTGGACAGAAAGTCGCATGGCACTTCTTGCAACATCAGCAGCAACATCTCCTCCACCTATAACAACTATGGTTCCGTAAATCTTCTGTATTTTGCCTTTTTTTATCCACCTTAAAAAGTCCAGAGCGTGAATCACGCCTTTTTTGTCCTCTCCGGGGATGCCTATTTTTCTCTTGCCCCATGAGCCGGTTGCTATATACACAGCATCGTATTTACTTTTGAGTTCACTTATACTGGTATCTTTTCCAAGCACAACACCACCCTTAAAGTCAATGAGGCCACTTGAAAAAATTTCCTTTAAATCACTCTCAAGTACCTGTGCAGGTAATCTATACTCTGGAATAAACTCTGAAAGAGCACCTCCTGGTTTTTCTTTTGCATCCATCACATCAACCTCATAGCCCAATCTTGAAAGAAAATAAGCACATGAAAGTCCAGAAGGCCCTGCGCCTACAACGGCAATCTTTTGTTTGAACCTCTTCTTAAATTCAAAGGAAAACTCTCTGGCATTTTCAAACACATATCTTTTCATTGCCCTTATTTCAAGAGGCATATCTATTTTTCGCCTTGAGCACCATCTTTTACATGGTTCATGACATATATATGAGAGTGTGCCAATAAACGGGCTTCTGTGATATATCAGGGCCTTTGCCCTCTGGAACTCACCTCTAATTGCAAGGTCTATATAGCCTGAAACATCAAGTCCCACAGGACATGCCTTTTCGCATGGAGCTGTTCTTCTGTCATAATATCCGTAGGCGTCAATAGCAACATAAAGCCAGTAGAAAATTATACCCGCAATATAAGCAACAAAACCGTAGTTAAAGCCGTTCCATACTTTTTTTATAACAAATAAGAAAAGTATCAGAAACGCAAACTGAATAATGCCTCTTACCACCCTGCCTGATAGAACCTGTCCCATACCTGGAACAAACAATGAGACTATCCCGTAAAATCTTCTCTTTCTGATTTCCTTCTCAACCATGTATAATAATATAAAGTCAAACCGCCGATTGCTCACCGTTTAGATTTATAATCATTACAAAATTATAATAGATTTATATTTTTTGCAAGTTTCCATTTTAAGACAAGGAGTTATGGGTAAAACTACCATGAAACATAGAATAATCCATATATATAAATGATTGCAGGTCAACAACTTAAAATCTTATTTGACCTTATATGATACTTGCCTTATTATTTTAATCATGCAGGCGACAAATAATCTTTTAACTCTTTGCAATACAGGGAGTTATATTAACTCTCTTTGTTGCAATTTCTTGTGGAGTTTTCCACTTTCTTTTGTGGAAAACTCTTTGGTTTTTGTATAACTTTTTAAATCACAGAGGGTTATAAAAAATCAGTCTTGTGGATATTTGCGTGGAAAAAGGAGATTAGTATATGGAGCATATTGGTGAACTTTTACATAGAAAAGAGCCCTCTTTATGGGTGAACTTTCTTAATATCTTAAAGAAAAAACTCTCGCCATCAGCGTATGACACATGGTTTGCAGAATCAAAAGAGGTCGCACTTACCTCAGACAGACTCATAGTTCAGGTTGCAGGACCATCTTTTTATGTGGAGTACATTGAAAAGCAATACCGCCCTATAATAGAAGAGATAAAGGAGTCTCTTGGACTTAAACATCTTGAAGTAATATTTACTCCAATAGAAGAGCAACCTTTACCGAGTAAAAATGACACTAACATAAGAACAAAAGTTTCATTCAGAAAAGGGGCTGAACGGACCGGGAATCTGAAACCTGATTACACTTTCGCCAATTTTGTTGTTGGTAAATCAAACCAACTTGCATATGTTGCAGCAAAAAAGGTATCTGAAAGCCCCGGAGAAGATTATAATCCCCTCTTTATCTACGGTGGTGTTGGACTTGGTAAAACACATCTTTTACAGGCTATTGGAAATAACGCCTTTGAAAAAGGAAAACGCCTCAACGTTGTTTATACCACCTGTGAGGAGATAATGAACCACCTTGTTAACTATTTCCAGAGGAAAAAGGATGATGGGTTCAAAAAGGTCTTAAGAAGTGCTGACATTCTCCTTATTGATGATATCCAATTTCTACAGGGTAAAGAGACTCTACAGGAAGAAATATTTCACACATTCAACTATCTCTATGATAGAGGGAAACAGATTGTAATGACCAGTGATAGGCATCCGGGTGACATGCATTCCCTACAGGAGAGGCTTGTTTCAAGATTTAAATGGGGACTTGTAGTCCGAATAGACCCACCTGATTTTGAAACCAGAGTTGCAATACTTAAGAAAAAAGCAGAGCAGGTTGGAATAGTACTTTCAGAGGATACATACATGTTTCTTGCAAGAATATATAAAAAGAGTGTCAGGGAACTTGAAGGAATTATAACAAAGATAAAAATGCTGCAGACAATTACAGAAAAAACTCTTACTTTTGAGGATGTAAAGAACCTCGTCTTTGAAGAGGAAAATACTGGTAGAAAAATAGATATTGACAGACTTGCTGAGGTGGTGGCTGATGAATTTGGTATTTCAAAGAAACTTTTAAAATCGCGTTCAAGAAAAAAGGAAGTTCTGATTCCAAGACAGGTGGTAATGTATCTTGCAAAGGAATATCTTGGATTAACTTTACAAAAAATCGGAGATTATTTTGGAGGAAAAGACCATACGACAGTTCTCAACTCAATCCGAAAAGTTCAAAAACTTTTATCCACAGACAGAAATTTACAAAAGCACCTTAATTCAATAAAAGATAGAATAGAAAGAGAGTAATCCACAATGCACTGTAAATTTATTTCTTCTACTCTCTTAACAAGAAACGACAGTTTTGCACAGCTTTACTATAACTGCTGTTTGTATTATAATTATAGAAACAGAAGAAGGAGGAAGAGATGAAATTCACAGTTCTGAGAGAGTCATTATTGAAATCAACGAAACAGGTGGCAAAAGCAATCTCACCAAGAACAAATATGCCTATTTTGTCCAATATTCTGTTTGAGCTTGATAGAGATACCCTCACACTCACAGGAACCAATATTGATTTTACAATTACATCAAAGCTTGAAGTAACATCAGATGACAAAGGTGAGTTTACAGTGCTGGGTAAGCCTTTCTTACAGCTCATACAGAATCTTGACGAAGTGGAAATCACTGTGGAAAACAGGGGTGGAACTACATATATTTCCACATCAAGAAATATATACAGATTTCAGGGCCAGCCAGCTGAAGATTTTCCAAGAATGCAAAACGTGGAAGGTGAAGGTATTGTCCTGAAAACTTCAGATATACTTAATGGTATGAATTTTACTGCTTTCTGTACTGCCAAAGACGATCCACGGGCATTTCTTAACGGAATTTTGTGGGAGTTAAAAGGTCATGAACTTAGATTTGTGGCGTCAGACGCACATAAACTCGGATTCTACCTTAAAGAGTATGAATTGTCTCTCGCTCAGGACAAGAAGGAGGCAATCGTCCCTAAAACAATTGTGGACTTTCTGAAAGACACTTCTTTTGAAGAAGTAGTGGTCTATTTCGGAGACAATCTTCTTAAGGTAGAACTTCCCGATAGCAGTCTTGTTACAAGACTCATAGATGGACCTTACGTGCCATATGAAAGTGTGATTCCACAGGACTATACAGATGAGGTTATTGTAAGTACCGAAGAAATACTCGCTTCTCTTAGAAGATTGATAAATTTTACACCAGCTGGAACCAATCTTGTTGAAATAGAATTTAAAGATGAAATGGAATTACACGCGGAAAACAGAGAGATGGGTGAGGCTACTGAACATATAACAGCAGAGCATAAGGGTAAAGTGCAGAAAATAGGATTTAACGGACAATACCTTTCAGAAATCATAAAGCACATAAAGAGTGAAAGGGTTGTAATAAGCTATAGCGACGTAAATTCACCGGTTATTATAAAACCAGAGAAAAGCGAGGACTACCAGCTTCTGTACCTTCTCATGCCTGTGAAGTTGTGATAGTACCATTTAACGATTAGATAACCGGCTATAAACCCTCCTATGTGGGCAAAGAATGCTATACCCCCACCTCTGGCGGGAAGGGTTATTATTCCTAAAAAGAGCTGATATATAAACCAGAAGCCTATTAGGAAAAACGCCGGTATATAGACAAGTCTGTAAAAGAAGCCGAAAAATAGAAAATCAGGCACAAGAGTTAGAACCCTTGCGTGAGGATAAAGGTAAAAATAGGCACCAAGCACACCTGATATTGCTCCTGATGCACCTATGTTGGGAATTGTTGAGGAAGGATGAATCAGCACCTGAGCCAGTGATGCAGCATATCCCGTTATTATGTAAAAGAACAGGTACCTTATATGACCAAGGGCATCTTCCACATTATCACCGAATATCCAGAGATACAGCATATTTCCCACAATATGGCCCCAGCCTCCATGTATAAACATAGAAGTAAGCGGCTTAAGATAAAACGGCACACCACCAAAGAGATTTCTGAAGTGGGTAATTTCCCATGGGATAACACCGTACTGCATGAAAAACCGATTCAATTCTCTGCCCAGAGAAAGTTCATGGAAGAAGACCATTATATTGACTGCCAGAATGGCGTAATTAACATAGGGCCTTGTATAAGTCCTGTTCTCGTCCTTTAAAGGTAGCATTGATTACCTTATCTTCAGCACCCTCAGTAACACGGAATTTTTACCATTATATAGCCTTACCATATATACACCATTATTGAGTCCCCTTAGACTGATGTGTTTAATACTTTCCAACTTAACAGATTTTACCACTCTTCCCTCAGGTGTAAAAATAACTGCTTTCTTTATGTTCAAAGAGTAAGGTATTCTCAGGACTTCAGATGCCAGAATAATGTCACCATGATTGAATACATCACTATATACGCGTCTTTCCTTCGTAGAGCTCACTGCATCCTGACTCCTGAATACACCCATCCCATAACTGAAAAGTAAAACTTCATTTGAACTTGCTCTGATTGCACCTATAGGTATGTCCAGTGATTCAAAGGTGTCAAATGGAAACTCATATGTTCCTGCATAGAAGAGGAATCCAGCAGAATTGGCAAGGGAATAAAAACCGCCGTTACGGGCAGCGTAAAAGTCGTAAAGACCGGGCAAATAATAAACTTCCTGAGAGAGGTCAGTTACTTTCAATTTGTATATTGAATCTGTTACAAGATAGTTATTAAAGAACAGAGTTGAATCATTGTCATAGTAAACCATATTCTGGACCATTTCAGGAACTGTTATCAGAGTATCAAAGGTTATACCGTAGTCATAACTTACAAAGATAACGGAGTTTGCTTCAATAAAAACAGGATTATCACCGGCAAAATTATCATAAAAATATGTGAACACACCAACTGTGTCATCAAATGAAGATCCACCGTTTGTGCTACGAACTATTTTCAGTGTATCCATGTCGTCTGAATACACCATGCTCATACCGAGAATCACATTGGGACTGTCAGAGAATGTGTGAATTGACTCTATCCATCCAATACTGTCTGGATCACCAATGAAACTATCCATTGGAGTAAATGTCATACCTCCGTCCAGTGATCTCATAATATTGTATAAAACAAAGTTTCCTGAGGTATCCACCCTGCCAGCTCCGCATGCTAAATATACAATATTCTCATCCTGCGGGTTTGCCTCAACGTCAAAAATAATTGCTACATCTGGAATGTAGACTTTTTCCCATGTAACTCCACCATTGCGTGTTATATAAAGCGCATTGCCCTGAACAGAGGGCAGATAAACGGTTCTACCAATCATATTTGATATAGACTTTCCTGAGTACGTAAATGTTCCATGAAGCCCGCTCTCATCTGGCTGGAAGGTTAATCCACCATCGGTGGATTTCAGTACACCAGTCATTGCAGAGACATAGAACACGTTGCCTGATCGTGCAATGCCTGTGCATGTTGTTAATGTATCAACAGGTTCAAAAATCCAGTCTCCGTTTGAGTCTCTGGTGCCTAACATTATACCTGTGGGTATTACACTGGCCACAAGTATTGAATCAGATGATATGAATTCAACATCGTAAGGGATGATAATATTGGGTATGCTGTTAAGTGTCTGAAAACTGTCCTGTGTGTATACAAGACCAAAGCCACCTTCAAACCCACATGAGATAAAGGCTTCACCCGGGTTTTGTGGATTGACCTCTATATCGGTTACGTCCACACCATTACCTATTGAAGACAGGATGCTCCACGTAACACCGCCATCTACCGAACGAACGATATTTACACTGTCAGAAGAATAATCAATGTTGACAGCCATGTAAATTACATTCGGGTCAGACGGTGCAAAGGTTATGAATCTATATTCTGCATAGGAAAGAGGGGTTATTCTGTCCCAGTTAATTCCACCATCAGTTGTTCTATACAGATAGGATACTCCCATGGAATCCTGAATAAGGTAAACTGTATCAGAGGGAATAAGAGACATGGCCCTTATATGTCCTGTTCTTATGGGAGAAAAAGTGTTTGCTCCATCGGAAGAATAATACAGTGTGTCGCGTATTCCAAGAAGAAGACGATGATAGCCTGTAAAGGTGATATAGGAGTCCATACCACCATCTCTCAAAATCTCCCAGTTGGTTCCATCCCGTGTTATCCATATAAGTATTCCCTGAAGTATGGCAAGGTTGGAATCCTGTGGAGAGACTATTACCTTTCTGAAGTATCCACCTTCTGGTCCAACATTTGTCCATGTGAATTTAGAATTCGCAGAAATAAAGGTTTCTTTTTTCATAATATCCATGACTCTGGCATTGTAATTGGAAAAAAATGTAATAATGGTAAGCATAAATACACCGAACATTTTTACTTCCTCCTTTTGTTCATATTGTAATAGTCAGTAAACGTTTTGTCAATGGAGTGCTATTCCTCAAAAATAATCTTACCGGAGCAAGGTGAGTTTCCTCAAAAAAGGAAAGATGAAAAAGTATCAGAATGTAACGAATATACGTGTACAATCGCAAATGTTATATTACTCAGGCCACAGGAATGCAGGGTACAGCAATCATGGACGCGTGATGTATATAAATTCTGCAAACCACGGCGTCCTCATAAAAGAGGACGCCCTTTTTTTTCAGTTACCTTGTAAGCACAATCTTTTTACTTTCCCTGTAAAATGAGCCGATTTCCATATTCACGATGTATATACCTGAGTGTAGCATCCTGCCATCTCTATCTCTGCCATCCCATATTACCGTGTAAACTCCGGGCTTCTTTATCCTGTTTTCTATTGTCTTTATCCTCCGTCCGCTTACATCGTAAACCATTATTCTCACACGCATCTTCTTTTTCAATCCATACATGATTTTGAATACTCCATTGCCGGGATTGGGATATATTCCGTAAAGCCCTGTTTTTAACGCTATTATTCCTGTTTGTATGTTCCCTGTCTCTGGATTGTATATCTTTATCCACCCTCCATACTCTGTTTTTCCATTCCATGTGACCTTCTCAAGATATGAAAGCACTATGAACGTGTCATTTACCCTGAAAACCTGCGGCATTATGAATTCCCTTCGGGGAACTCCATCAATGCTTAAATTTGAACTATCCACTTTCCTTATACTCCAGCCGCCCTGCGTCTTTTCCAGGTATTTAACACTGCTGATTCTTGATACTTTATCAATCCTCT
>Ga0256833_1000105_pt1 | contig 63400 bp, 64 predicted proteins | sample 356284metaG_FD_190535 | JGI IMG/M metagenome (GOLD analysis project Ga0256833, IMG submission 190535) | Hydrothermal vent microbial communities from Mid Atlantic Ridge, Atlantic Ocean - 356-284 | ecosystem: Environmental > Aquatic > Marine > Hydrothermal vents | place: Atlantic Ocean: Mid... | reverse complement strand
TGGTAGGTGTGAAAAATGTCTGTCAGGACAGGATAATCTGTGTAGTGAATACTTTCTTTTAGGTGTTCTAAATAATGGTGTATCTGCTGAATATGTAAAGGTTCCTGCTGTTAATATTTTTAAAATTCCTGATGGACTTGCTTTTGAAGAAGCTGCATCAATAGGAATAACTTACACCACAATGTGGCACTCTCTCGTTACAAGAAGTAAAATTAGACCGGGGGATATTGTTCTGATACACGGAGGAGGTAGTGGTGTCGGAACAGCAGGGATACAGATAGCAAAGCTCCACGGTGCAACAGTGATTACTACAGTTGGAGATGACTGGAAAGTAGAAAAAGCAAGGGAGATAGGAGCTGACTACATAATTAACTACAAATCTATGGATTTTTATCAGGCTGTAAAGGAGATAACAGAAGGCAGGATGTGTGATGTTGTTATAGACCACATAGGAAAGGAAACCCTGCCAAAATCTATTGACTGTGCAAAAAGAGGTGGAAATGTTGTTACATTCGGGGCAACGACAGGTGGAGATGTTGAGCTAACTTTAAGAAAAATCTTTGGCAAGAACATAACCATACACGGCGTTTATATGGGAACAAAAGGGGAAGTAGCCCACTATCTGAATTTCTTTCCAAATAAACTTAAGCCTGTAATAGATAGTGTTTACGAGCTTGACAAAGTAAAAGAAGCCTACAAAAAACTTCTCAGCAGACAGTTTTTTGGGAAAATAGTCGTGAAAATATGAGAACAGTTCTTTATGCCAGAGACCTTACAGTGAAGCTTGGGGGAAAGGTTATTATTGAAAATGTAAACCTTGATATTAAAGAAGGGGAGATTGTAGCTATTGTAGGTCCTAACGGAGGAGGAAAAACAACCCTTGTAAAAAGCTGCCTTGGACTTGTAAATGTGTCAAAGGGTTATGTGGAAATTTTAGGACTACAACCTCATAAAGCGATTAAAACAGGTAAAGTAGGATACCTTCCCCAAAAATCAGAAATTCCACATAATTTTCCTTTTTCTGCCATTGATATTGTTATGTTTGGCCTTGTAAATGTGGACATTCCTGAAAAGGAAAAATTAAAAAGAGCTAAACAGTATATCCATTATGTAGGAATGGGAGGATTTGAAAAGTATCCTTACAGTAAACTTTCAGGGGGGCAACAGCAGAGAATTTCTATAGCAAGAGTTTTGGTATCAGAACCTGAAATTGTTTTTTTTGACGAACCATCTACAGGAGTAGATGTGGTGGCTCAAGAGAGTTTTTATGACTTTCTTAAAAAAATAAGAGATGAGAAAGGAATTACAGTGATTATGGTTTCCCATGATGTTGGTGTTGTTGGTAAATTTGTTGATAAAGTGGCTGGTTTAAATAGATTTCTCCATTATTATGGCTCTCCAAAAGATTTCTTCCAAAAACATGTTCTGCAGAAACTATATGGTTCAGACATAGAGCTTATTATACATTCTCCAGAATGTGTTGCCTGTGAACATTTTCACGCTGATTTTAAAGGGAAAAGTTGATGGGGTTATTAGATTTACCTTTTATCCAGAATGCTATTATAGGTGGCATTTTAATAGCCATTCTGCTTTCTATTCTCTCATTATTCATATATCTCAAAAATTGGTCTTTTATCAATGTAGGTATATCCCATGCAACATTTGGAGGGCTGGCTGTAGGCTTTTATCTTGGAATATCACCAACATTACTTGGAATGTTATTTGCAGTAATAATAGGTGTTCTTATTGGTTATATTAGTAGAAAGGGAAACATACACGAGGACACTTCCATAGGTGTATTGTTTTCTCTTTCTATGGCTTTTGGCGTGATAGTTATAACCCTTTCCCCTAATTATAACACAGACCTTTTTACATTTTTGTTTGGAAACATTCTCACCATTAGTAGAAAAGACATAATAATGTTATCTGTTTTTACTCTTGTTTCTATTATCTTTATATATTTTAGTTTCAGGAAGATTATGTTTTGTTGCTATAATGAAGAAGTTGCTTACGTTAGTGGCATAAATACAACATTTTATTACTACAGTCTTATCGTTATAATAGCTATAGCTACAGTTTTGTCTGTTAAGTTAGTTGGAGTTATACTTTCTTCAGCAATGATGATAATTCCTGCAGCTTTTGCCAATCAATTTTACTGGCATTATAAGGGGATACTTGCATTTTCAGTATTTTTCAGCATTGCTATGGTGCTTGTAGGTATATATATTTCTTTTATTTTAGACCTTCCCTCTGGCGCAACTATTGTTTTTATATACTCTGCTATGTTTGTAGCAGTTGTGGCGTTAAAAAAACTGCTTAAAAAAGGATGAAATGGGAATTCCAAGGTTTATAGGAAAAGTAGAAGACACCCAGTTTATTATACAGGATGAGGAATTTCACCACGCTAAAGTCAGGAGAATTAAAAAAGGATACAAGATAGAGATTAACGACCTTCAGGGAAATGTATATTTAGGTGTAGTAACTGATATAGAGAAAAAATCTATAAAAGGTAAAATTTTAGAAAAAATACCTGTCATAGAGGACAAATTTTGTATAAACCTGTTTTTGGGAGTTCCTAATAAATTATCAAAAATTGATGAGCTCATACCTTCTATAACAGAAATTGGAGTGAAGCGTCTTATTCCTGTAATTACTAAAAATACTGCAGTTAAAGAAAAGGAAATTTTAAGGAAAATACCAAAGTGGGAAAAAATATCCCTTAACTCTATAAAGCAGTGTGGAAGATTATTCCCTCTAAAAATTGATATGCCTGCTGCAATTAATAAAATATCCCCAACATCCCCTATAAGAGTCGTTTTTTACGAGAAAGAAAAGAGTAAAACTCTCAAAGAAATGAAAACCCAAACAGACAGTGTTGATGTATTCATAGGGGCAGAAGGAGGAATAACAGATGAAGAGATTGAAATATTGAAAAATAAAGGATTTGAAGCATTTTCTCTTGGGTCTTATATATTGAGAATGGAAACAGCAGTAGTAACAGGAATATGTCAGGTAAATTTTGTTTTCAGATAGTATAATATAATTTAATTCTTGGAAATAGGGGTGGAGTATGGCTTTTCCTATACATAGACTTAGAAGACTAAGAAAAAATGAAAACATAAGAAGACTTGTAAGGGAAAACAGTATTTCTGTTGACGACCTTATATACCCACTGTTTATTGAAGAAGGGGAAAACATTAAAAAAGAGATACCTTCAATGCCCGGGATATATAGGTGGTCTTTAGACAGGATTGATGAAGAGTTAGAAGAAGTTTCTAAGCTCAACATACCTGCCGTTCTTCTGTTTGGTATTCCAGAGCACAAAGATCAGGTAGGTTCACAGACCTGGAATGAGGAAGGAATTATACAAAGAGCAATCAGATACATAAAGGAGAACTATCCAGACCTGTATGTTATCACAGATGTTTGCTTCTGTGAGTATACGGAGCACGGACACTGTGGTGTTTTACATAACAACGATGTTGCAAATGACATAACGCTGGAAAACACAAAAAAACAGGTTATATCCCATGCTCAGGCTGGAGCTGATATGGTTGCCCCGTCTGGTATGATGGATGGTGTTGTAAAGGCCATAAGGGAAGCATTAGATGGTGCAGGTTTTACAGATATTCCAATAATGGCTTACTCTGCAAAATTTGCTTCTTCTTATTATGGACCATTCAGAGATGCTGCAGATTCAGCTCCAGCTTTTGGAGATAGGAGAACTTACCAGATGGACCCTGCAAACAGAAGGGAAGCTTTAAGGGAAGTGTCTTTTGATATAGAGGAAGGAGCTGATATTGTTATGGTAAAACCTGCCCTTGCATATCTTGACATAATCAGCGATGTGAAAAACAGCTTTACTCTCCCAGTAGCAGCCTATAACGTAAGTGGCGAGTATTCTATGGTAAAAGCTGCTGGAAAATTGGGATGGATTGACGAAAATAAGGTTATAATGGAAACAGTATTGTCAATGAAAAGGGCAGGAGCAGACATTATTATTACATATCACGCAAAAGAGATAGCAAGGTTATTAAAATGACAAAAAGAGATTTTGTGAAATATTACATAATAGGGTTAACATTAGTATCATTGACAGCTCTATTCCTTTCATTTAATTCCTCTGGTGATGTAAAAAAATTAAAGAGAGAGATATCCCAAAGGGAGCAGCAAATCCAGCAACTAAGGGAAGAACTAAAAAAAAGAGATAAACAGATTGAGAAGTTAGCTCAAGAAAAGGAAATCCTCGTTGAAAAACTCAAAACAATAGAAGAAAAGATAAAAAAAGCAAATAAAACCCTGAAGAGAAAAGGAATAAGAATTAAGCTTCCCCAGGGGGGTAAATTTATTCCTGCATCAGAAGGAAAGAGACTCCAGATATATGCAGACAGCCTTACAAAGAACATAGATAAACTTCTGAAAGTAATGTCTGACATTCCTATTGGTGTTCCATTATACGGCAGAATAACATCAAGGTTTGGCTATAGAAAAGACCCTTTTAACGGAAAAAAAGCATTTCATACAGGTCTTGATTTGAAAGCCCGATACAAACAGCCTGTTTTTGCTACTGCAAATGGTATTGTAGAGTTTGCAGGATGGTCTCCAGGATACGGTAAACTTGTAATAATAAGGCATAAGTACGGATACAAAACATACTATGGGCATCTGTCAAAAATCAGAGTAAAAAAAGGTAGATGGGTAAAGGCAGGAACCGTTATTGGATATGCAGGAAGTACAGGAAGGTCAACAGGTGTTCATCTTCACTATGAAATAAGGCGGTATGGTAAACTGATAAATCCACTAAGATTTTTATACTTAAACAGGACAAACTCATTCTGATGGCAGACAAGAAAAGATTAGTTTTAATAGACGGTTCTTCTTATCTCTACAGGGCGTTTTATGCGCTCCCTCCACTTACAAGTCCTAAAGGACAGCCAACAGGAGCAATATACGGTTTTGTCAGAATGCTTTCAAAACTGGTAAATCAGTTAAACCCAGAATACATTGCTGTTGTGTTTGACCTGCCGGGGAAAACATTTAGACATGAAGAGTATAAGGAGTATAAAGCAACTCGGAAAGAGACCCCTGATGAACTTAAACTACAGATTAACCCTCTCAAAGAAATTATAAGACTATGGGGTATAAAGATTATTGAAATTCCCGGATATGAAGCGGACGATGTTATAGCCACCCTTGCCCAAAAAGGTAAAAGAGAAGGTTTTGAGGTTATAATAGTTACCCCAGACAAAGATATGATGCAGTTAGTTGAAGAAAATATTTACATCCTTAATCCAGTAACCGAAGAGATATACGACAGAGAGAGGGTAAAAGAGAAGTATGGAATATACCCTGAGCAGTTTGTTGATTATCTTGCAATCGTAGGAGATACAGTTGACAACATTATAGGTGTTAAGGGGGTTGGACCAAAAACAGCTGAAAAACTGCTGAACGAGTTTGGCAGTATGGAAAATATCATAAAAAACTTAGATAAACTTAAACCAAAATTAAAGGAGGCCTTTGAAGAAGCTTTAGACAGACTTGAACAGAACAGATTTTTAGTTAAATTAAAAACTGATATTAATTTAAAGATTAGAACAGAAGATTTACGCAGAGAAAAGGCTGACCTTGTAGCTCTAAAAGATAGGTTTAAAGAGTTAGGATTTAAATCTTTGCTGAAAGAAATAGGTAAGGCAGGTAAAATTGAAGAAAAAGGAAAGCAAAAAACTCTCTTCTGAAAAACAGATAAAGTTTACAGAAGAAGATGTCATAGAGAGACTAAAAAAACATTATCCACAGCCGTGGATTGACCTACACTTTGAAAATCCATATCAGCTTCTTGTTGCTACCATACTGGCAGCTCAAACCACAGACAAAAAGGTAAATGAGATAACTCCTGTTTTCTTTAAACAATTTCCAGACCCAAAAGCAGTTTCTCAGTCAAAAATTGAAGAGATAGAAAAGATTATAAAATCTGTAAATTACTACCGCAGGAAAGCAAAACTGATTAAGGAATGCTGTGATTTTCTGGTTAAAGAATTTGACGGAAAGGTTCCTGATAACTTAGATGACCTTGTTAAACTTCCGGGAGTTGGGAGAAAGACAGCCAGCGTTATCTTAGTAAACGCATTTAACAAACCAGCGATAGTTGTTGATACTCACGTAAAAAGAGTCAGTCAGAGATTAGGATTGACCTCTTCAAACAATCCAGACAAGATAGAAAAAGACCTTGCCCAGTTCTTCTCAAAAGAAAATTGGGTATACATATCTAAAGCTCTTGTTCTTTTCGGTAGGTACATCTGTAAAGCCAAAAATCCAGAATGTAAAAAGTGTTATCTTTCAGACATATGCCCTTACGACAAAAAAAATCTGTGAGGGATAGAAAAATGGAGATAGTAATTCCTGCAGTAGAAAGGTTAAAAAGGGAAGAAGGAGAAATTCTTTTAGTAACACACCACAACCCGGATGGAGATGGAATAGGTAGTATGATTGCCCTCTACAGATTTTTAAAGAGAAAGGGCAAAAATGTTCGGATGGCAATGAAAGATGACATTCCTCATGTTTACGACTTTCTTCCTGATGTGGAAAAAATAGAGAAGTTACCTATAAACAACAAATTCAGTCTTGCAGTTATATTAGATGCTGCAGGTATGTTCCGAGCTGATGCTCCTGTAAATGCTAAAGAATATATGAGAATTGACCACCACATAGGTGGTGTTTTTGAAAGTGTGTATGATTATGTAGACCCATACGCTTCATCTACTACAGTTGTTGTAGGAAGAATATTAAGATACTGGGACGAATCTTGTATTGACAAAGAAATTGCTACCTGTTTGTATACAGGTCTTTTAACAGATACAGGTTCTTTTAAACACAATAACGTTAATGAAGAATCCTTTGAGTTTGCTAAATATCTTGTTTCAAAAGGAATAGACCCTTCTAAAATTGCATCTCTTATATTTGAGAGAAATAAGCCTTCAGCTATACATCTTCTCCACAGAGTTCTTTCTACTTTAGAGATGTATGAAGATGGAAAAATTGCTTCACTGATAGTAAAGAGAGATTTTATAGAGGAAACAGGCTCTTTAGAAGAGGATACAGAAGGATTTGTTAACTTTGCCAGAAGTATAGAAGGGGTAGAAGTTGCATTCATTATGATACAAAAGGAAGATAGAGAAACGTGGAGAGTCTCCCTAAGAGGTAAAGGAAATGTTAATGTTCAAAAAATAGCAAAAAGACTTGGAGGTGGCGGTCATAGAGATGCAGCTGGATGCAGGCTGAAAGGTTCCCTTGAGGAAGTTAAAAACAGAATCGTCTCTGAAATACAAAAAGAGATACGCCAGGAACAGATTCTTGTTTAGTTTTTCTTTTCCTCCGAAGATATGTATTTTTTAACATCTTTATACATATTGCGAAAACCTGCTCCTATTCCTAAGAAAAAGAAAACTATAGTTAGCCACGGAGAAGTGTCAAAATATCTATCTAAATAGTAACCAATAAGAACACCAACAATAACACCTGAGACAAGATGAAGACCGATACTACCTATAGAAAGATATTGAATCCATCCACTTTTTTTGGACATTTACTTCAGGCCCAAGACATCCATCATGTCATAAAGCCCGGGAGGTTTATCTTTAACCCACTTTGCAGCTTCTACAGCACCTTTTGCAAATATGTCTCTTGAACCTGCCCTGTGGGTTAATTCTATTCTTTCCCCCATACCTGCAAATATAACTGTGTGTTCGCCAACAACATCTCCTCCCCTTAAAGCAAAGACAGCTATTTCGTCAGATGGTCTGCCTTCCTCGTATATACCTTCCCTTCCGTACACAACTTTTTGTATTCCAGTTTCTTCTTTTAGAATGTTAACCAATTTTACTGCTGTTCCAGAGGGAGCATCCTTTTTGAATCTGTGATGCATCTCTATTACTTCAATATCATAACCTTTGTCCTTCAGAGCTTTTGCAGCTTCCTGAACAAGTTTAAACAGTAGATTAACTCCTATGCTCATGTTTGGAGCAAGGACGATAGGAATGTTTTTGGATAGCTGCTTTATCTCGTCTAACTGTTGTTGAGAAAAACCTGTTGTTCCTATAACTATAGCTTTTTTATTTTTGTCAGCAGCAGCCAGTCTTACGTGGGACAGAACAGCCTCTGTGTTTCCCGCAAAATCTATTATTACATCCCCCCTGTCTATAACCTTTGCAAGGTCAGAAACTATAGGAGCATTTACCTCTTCACCAATAACCTCTCCCACATTCTGATGGAAATGAACGCAGTCAGGACTTTCTACTCCTCCACCAATCTCAACGTCAGAATCCTGATATGCTATCTGGGCTATCTTTCTGCCCATTCTCCCCATAATACCCGATATGATAACTCTGACCATCAGTTATCCTTTCCCTCCTCTGGTGGTGAAAATACAACTTCTGCCAGTTGCTGAAGGGCATCGTTAACCTGGTCTGGTGGAACAACAAAGGGTGCGATGGCAACATCAACACCCTCAACAAATATCAGCTTTTTTATTAGCTCTCTGATTTCTTCTAACTGTTCAGGTGTAACATCTGTTCTAAACACATCACTTACATTTTTTTCTGTAACAAAGAAACCAACAAGTGCAAAAGGATATGCTTTTTTCTCTTCAGACATTATTTTTCCTTTGTTCCCATTTTGTACATAATTGTGCCCCATAGGACTAAAAGCATTGCAAGCATAAGGAAAAATAAAATTACCTCAGCTGTTGGAATTCCTCCGTATGTTGCCTCCATGCCACTAAACCTCCTGATTTTGTTATTAAATTATACTAAATGTATTTGGAATAAAAAGCAACTTATGATTTCATATGAACAAGGAATATTCCTTTCATGGTTATGTATCTATCGTATATGTTAGGCAGTTTTAATCCTTCAGAAATTAACTTTCCGTTACCACCTGTTATTACAACTTTGTTTTTACACTGTGTTTCTGCATTTATTTTTTCTATCATCCCTTCAACAAGGGACAGGTATCCGTAGTATATGCCAGATTTTATGCTCTGTGAGGTTGTCTTTCCCACGACATTTTTTATCTGAGAAAAGTCAACTGCTGGAAGTTTTGCTGTTTTTGAGAAAAGTGCATTTATACTGGATTCTATTCCCGGAAATATGGCTCCTCCTTCATATTCTCCTTTTGTATTTATAACATCAAAAGTAATAGCCGTCCCAAAGTCTATAACAACAGCAGGATATCCATATTCAACAGCAACAGCAAATCCATTAATTAATCGGTCTATACCAACCTCTGCTGGGTTTGTGTAATTATTTTTTATAGGAACTTCAATATCTTTTCCTATGATTACTGGACTTTTTCCGGAAATCTTTTTTATTGCTTCAGAAATTTTTGTTTCTACTTGGGGAACTACTGAAGAGATTAAAAAATTTTCTGGATTTATATCTTTTTCCAATTCCATTATCTGGTAAAAATCAAGGAGCCAGTCATCAGCAGTCTTGTTCTGGTCTGTTTTTAGTCTGTAACTTTTTATCCTTTCCCTGGAATGTATAAAACCTACTTCAACTGTTGTGTTACCGATATCAATCCCGATTATCATATTACTCTCTAAAAAAATAATCTGTTATGGCATTATATATGCTATAGCTGAAATTTTCTATAAATTGGTCGTTTTTTAAAAGCTGTGCATCAGCAGGGTCTGTAAGGTATAGGGTTTCAATCAAAACAGAAGGAATTCCCGGAGTTTTCAAAACTGCAAAATTTGCACTGTCTATATCTTTAAAATCTGTTATGTGCTTAAGGTATTTTTTTAGATAATAAGCAAATCTTCTTCCTTCTGTTACTGTTGTGCTGATTGCAAGGTCAGCAACTATTCTGTTAACTACCGGATTTGAGCTTACTCTGACATAATCTATCACTGCTTTGTTTTCTCTCTGCTCTACTAACCGGGCTAACTTTGACCTTGCACCTCTCAAGTTTAAAGTATAAACATACGTTCCTGATTCTGTTCTTGTAGGAGATGAGTTACAGTGTATGCTAATGAAGAGGTCTGCCTTTTTTTTAACTGCAAAAACAGTTCTGTCGTATAGTTTTATGTATCTATCTGAATTTCTTGTGAGATACACTTTAAATCTCGGGTCTTTCTCTATAATTTCTTTTAGTTTTCTGGCAATTTTTAAATTAACATCTTTTTCTCTGAGACCATTTGCAATAGCTCCCGGGTCCTTTCCTCCATGTCCCGGGTCTATGACAATAATCTTTCTCGTGTTTATTTTAGTGGAAATAGTTTTCTTCTTTTCTCTCAGTTCGTAACCCATTATGATGTCAAAAATTGGGTCGTTTGATACTACTGTTTTATCTGTTTTTTGTTTCTTTTCTTTTTTCAGTAAATCAATAACTATTCTAAAAGGTTTTTTTAGGGTATATATCTTGTATCCTTGAATTTTATTTGATACTTCAAACACAAACTTTGTGGTATCACCAGAGTATATAACATCCAAACTTTTGACGTATTTCCTTTTTAATATCTTTTTGTTGATTTTTCTTGAGTTTGTATTTATGCTAACTACAAAAATTCTTGAATCTAAAAAAGGTATCTCCTCAAACTTTACTGGCTTTTCTGTTTCTATAACAACCCTGTAAAAGTCAGAATGCTCTGCATGTTTCAGCTTTAAAGCAAGTGCTGTATTTACACAGAGCAGTATAAAGATTAAAATTTTCTTTAGCATTTTTTTCCCTGTTATGTTTTTATCTTTATTTATCGGTAACTTGAAAATAAACCTTTAGAGAGGGGAAGATGAGACTTGGAGTGAACATAGACCACATTGCAACAATAAGGCAGGCAAGAATGACTTATGAACCAGACCCTGTGAAAGGTGCACTTATTGCTCAGGATGCTGGGGCAGACCAGATAACTTTCCATCTGAGGGAAGACAGGAGGCACATTCAGGATGAAGATGTTTTTAGATTAAGATGTTCTGTAAAAAGAGTTCCTCTTAACATGGAGATGGCTCCAACAGAAGAGATGAAAAAGATAGCTGTAGAGGTAAAGCCTGAAAGGGTAACACTTGTTCCAGAAAAAAGGGAAGAAATTACCACCGAAGGAGGACTTGATGTTGTCTCTATGAAGGATTTTCTTAAAGATTTCGTGTCTGAGCTAAAAAATAAGGGTATAGATGTTGCCCTTTTTATAGACCCTGATATTGAGCAGATAAATGCTTCTGTTTATGTAGGTGCTGATGCGGTGGAGCTTCACACTGGAGAGTATGCCAATGCAGAGACAGAAAAAAGAAAGATGGAAGAATTAAATAGAATAAAAAAGGCATCTGTTTATGCTAAAGAAAAAAATTTAAAGGTTTTTGCTGGGCATGGTTTGACTTATACTAATGTTCAGCCTGTAGCTGCCGTTCCTGAAATAGAGGAGCTGAATATAGGGCATTCAATTATATCAAATGCTATATTCTTAGGTCTTGATGAGGCTGTAAGAAAAATGAAAAGGCTTATGATGGAAGCGAGAAAAAATTTGTAGGAGTGTAAAGATGAAAAAAATTTTAGTTTTGTTGCTGTCTGTGTTTTCTTTTGCTGTTTCAGCAGAAAAAAATCCTATTGTTTTAATCAAAACAAATATGGGAGAAATTTATGTTGAGCTTTATCCTGACAAAGCTCCCAAGACTGTGAAAAACTTCCTCACTTATGTAAAAGAGGGATTTTACGATGGTCTGATATTTCACAGAGTTGTGAAAGGGTTTGTTATTCAAGGTGGAGGATTTGACAAAAATCTAAATTACAGAAAACCTACCCATCCACCAGTAGAAAATGAGTCTGATAACGGGCTGTCTAACATAAGGGGAACAATAGCAATGGCAAGAACTTCAGACCCTCACAGTGCAACGACACAATTTTTTATAAACCTCGTGGATAATACTTACTTAGATTATGGTAAAAATCCTCAGAAGTGGGGATATACAGTATTTGGTAAGGTTATAAAGGGGATGGATGTGGTTGATGAGATTGGAAATGTTCCTGTTATGAATGTGGGATGGATGATAAATGTTCCTGTAAAGCCAGTAATAATAGAAAAGATAGAGATTGTAGAAAAAGTTAGATAGCTTTTCCGTAACCACCCCCTCCGGGGGTTTTGATTATAAGGCTGTCTCCTTTTTTCAGTTTTCTGTGGAATTTTCCCCCTTCTTTTATTTTTTTTCCTTTGAGAATAACTATGTTTTCCCCAACTTCTCCCGGTTCACCACCAAATAAGCCGTATGGAGGTATCTTCCTTCTTTCTGAAATCACTGTTACCTCACTTTCACATAAAACTTCTATCTCTCTGACAATTCCATCTCCTCCCCTAAACAGCCCTTTTCCACCAGAGTTTTTCCTTAAATTATACTGATGAACCATGAGGGGAAATTCAAATTCTAAAGCCTCAATAGGTGTGTTCATAGTGTTTGTCATGTGGGACTGGATGCCTGATTCTCCGTCTCCCCCTGCAAATCCGCCCATACCTCCACCAATGGTTTCGTAATAAGTAAAGGGTTTACCAGTGTCAGGATTAATTCCCCCTATTGTGACATTATTCATTGTTCCCTGACTGGCTGCAGGCACTTCTTCTGGTATCGCCTGTGATAATGCACCTAAAACCACATCAACAATCCTCTGAGATGTTTCTACGTTACCTGCAGAAACTCCATGGGGGTAGGTGCAGTCTACAACTGTTCCTTTTTTTGTTATCACTTCTATAGGTCTAAAACATCCTTCATTTACAGGGATATCATCACTATCTAAAAGAGACCTGAACACATAATAAACAGCAGACAGTGTTATTGCTCTAACTGCATTAAGGCTTCCCTTCGTTTGTGGAGAGCTGTTTGAAAAATCCACAACTGCATCGCTACCTTTTATTTTTATGTCCACAGATATTTTTATATCCCTGTTTCCTGCCCCATCGTCTTCTATGTAATCTGTAAATGAGTAGTCGCCATCAGGTATCTGGGATATTTTGTTCCTCATCATTTTTTCAGAGTAATCGTTCAATGCATTAACATACTCTATGACTGTATCCTCTGTGTATCTGCTGATAAGTTCATTCAGTCTCCTTATCCCTGTGATGTTTGCAGATATCTGAGCAAAAAAATCACCTTCCCTTTCTTTTGGTGTTCTAACATTTGACTTTATAAACTCCAGGATTTCTCTATTTATTTCTCCTTTTTTAACAAGTTTTACAGGTGGAATGATAATTCCCTCCTGAAATATAGATGTTGAGAGTGGCATTGAACCTGCAGATATTCCTCCAACATCTGCATGATGAGCTCTGTTTGCAATGAAAAAGAGAAGTTTTTCCCTGTAAAATACAGGGGCTATGACTGTTATATCTGGTAGATGGGTTCCTCCTCTGAAGGGGTCATTTAAAATAACCATGTCTCCTTCTTCAAATTCTACATTTTTGATGGCAGATTTTACAGATTCAGACATAGAACCTAAATGGACTGGAATGTGGGCAGCTTGAGATATTAGAGAACCTGAACTGTCAAATATTGCACAGGAAAAATCCTTTCTTTCTTTTATGTTTGGTGAGTATGCTGTTTTCTGGAGGTTTATTCCCATTTCTTCAGCTATTGAAATAAGTTTATTTTTAAAGATTTCCAGTGTTATAGGGTCTGTCATTGTTCCTCTCCATAGATTAATCTGTGGAAGAAACTTTTAACAAGGTTTGCTGTATTTGATAAATCACTTCCATAATAGATTATCTCAAAAACAAGTGTAAAAATAAAAACAGAGAGCATGCTGAAAAACACAAGCAGTTGTATAAACATACCTGAGTGGTAGCTTCTCAAAAGTATAGACTCTGAAGGGTTAAAAGGATTGTAGAATACTGTTACTGTGCTTCCTTCAGGAAATTTATTTATTAACTGCTGTATCGTTTCTCTATCAGACTCAAAATCGCTAATAAATATTTTGTTTCCAGTAAACTTCTTTCCTTTTACTGTGTATTCGTATTCAACGTCAGGTAGATATGTATCGTAAGACAGGGTTGAGTTATCCTTTTTTAGATGAGATTTTATAATTTTGCCTGTGGTCTTTTTCCAGAAAAATATCCTGGTAAGTCTGTAAAAAAGGTAGATACTAATACCACCTGCAAAAATAAGCCATAATCCAAAAGGAACAAATAGCAGTTTACTCATTGTAGGTATTTATCATAAGATTTCCATATGTATCAACTTTAAGGCAGGAATGTGGAGGAATAACTGTAGTAGAAGAATATTCTACGATAATTGCAGCCCCCTTAATAACATTACCTGCCGTCAGTTTATCCCTCAAAAATATGGGAGTTTCGTAAGGCTTTCCATCAAAAATAACTGTTTTTTTACCAATAAAGGCATCTTCTGGAGGATTTTCTCCTCCTTCTTTTATCTTATCTATCGTAGGTTTTTCTGTTATTCCTATAACTCTTAGTCTTATGTTCACAACTTCTAACTCTTTATCTTCTAACTTGTATCCATATTTTTTTAGGTGTTCTAAATGAAACCTATCTATAAAGTTTTTACTGAAAGGAATAATCAGCTCAAAAGACTGTCCTTTGTATCTCATATCAATGTATTGCTCAAATCTTATATCTTCTACAGAGATTGTCTCTTTTCTTATGTCACGATTTGCCTTTTCTTTTAGAATATTGAACAGTTTTTTTATGTGTGAATATTCTGTTTGGTCTCCTTTCAGCATTACTGTTAAAGAGTAATCTTTGATAATGTCTGACAGAAGCATTCCAAAAGCAGAGAATATCCCCGGGTTTTTAGGAATAATAACTTCTGGTATTTCTAACATTCTTGCTAAAAACACGGCGTGTGCTCCGCCAGCTCCACCATATGTAAACAGACTGTATTCTCGTGGGTCGTATCCTTTTTCTATAGATATTTTTCTTACCGCCCTTTCCATTTTGGTATTTGCTATGCGGAGTATACCTTCTGCTAATTTTGTTTTTTCCATATTCCATTGTTTACTGTAGTGGTCTATGTATTTTTCTAACCTCTTTCTGTCAATTTTCATCTTTCCACCTAAGAAAAATTCTGGAATAAGTCTGCCCAAATATAGATTTGCATCTGTTACTGTAAGCTTTTCTCCTTTTCCATAACATACTGGTCCTGGGTCTGCCCCTGCGCTTTCTGGACCTACACTCAGTAATCCTCCCTCATCTAAGTATGCTATTGAGCCTCCCCCTGCACCAACTGTGTGTATGTCTATAACAGGCACTTTTATAGGAAAGTCTGATATCTCTGATTCTGTAGTAAACGGAATTTTTCCATTGATTAAAGACACATCTGTTGATGTTCCTCCCATATCAAAGGTTATGAGCCTTTTCCTGTTAATCATACTTCCTGTCTGGAATGCACCAACCACACCCCCTGCAGGGCCAGAAAGAACAGTTCTTACAGGCTCTTTTTTTGCAGTCTCTAGAGATATAACTCCACCGTTAGACTGGATTATTCTGAAACTGTCTTTTTTCTGTAATTCTCTTTGGATGTGAGATATGTATTTATCCATTTTAGGCATAACATAACTGTTTATAACTGTTGTTATTGACCGTTCATATTCTCTAAATTCAGGAACTATCTCGTGGGAAACGGAAACATAAAAACCTTCCCTAACTAACCTTTCTTTAAGTAATTTTTCATGCTCTGGATTTAAAAATGAAAACAGGAAAGAGACAGCAACAGATTCAACATTATTATCTTTTAGAAATTTTACTACAGTATTAATTTCATTTTCATCAATTGCTTGAACAATTTCTCCTTTAGAGTTAATCCGACATTTAATACCTATTCTCAAGTTTTCAGGTATTAAAGGTTCTGGTCTTTTGTAAAAAAGGTCATACAGCTTTTTTCTATTTTGCCTCCCAATATATATTAAGTCTTCAAAGCCCCTGTTTGTGATAAATGCTGTTTTTGCTCCTTTTCTCTCTAAAACAGCATTTGTTGCAACAGTAGAACCGTGGGTTATGTCACAGGCATCATCTTTTCTTATTATGTTAATTCCTTTTAATACGGCAACTGCAGGGTTTTCCGGCGTAGAGGGTATTTTTAAAACTTCCCATCTATCTCCTTTTTTAAACACAAAATCTGTAAATGTTCCCCCTGTGTCAACACCAACTCTTATCATAGATGTCTATCTTTCCCAATGAACTCTTATGTATTTTGTTCCTTCAGGATACTGGAAGTTCAATTTTCCTTTATATGCTTTGTGGACAGCTTCACCTATTCTCCTTGCTAAATGCTCGTAGGTAGTGGTTATAACAATCTTTCCATCTTCTTCCTTTATCTCAATTATCCTTTCTAAAGGTCTGTATGCCATTTCTTCTTCTTCAACATTCTTTATACGGTTAATAATTTCATCTTTATGTGTCTGTAAAAACTCTCCCTCAAGCACAACCACTCCACCTTCGTATCTATCTTCTATTCTTCTACATGCAGGACATACCATCTTTTCAGCATTAGGTGGAGGAGGCTCAATCCACTGGAAAATCCCTTCATGAAACACAACACCACACCTTTCACACACTGAAGGGTCGTGATACTTTTCCTTTGTGAAGTATGGGTCGTGAATATACTCTTTAATCAGCTTGTCTTTTCTGTTGTTCATAAGCTCCTCCTTTTTATGTTTTCTCTATTAAATATAAAATTAGGTTATAATTATAACAACAACTGGAGGTGGAATGATGAGTTTAAAGATATACAACACCCTTTCAGGGAAAAAAGAGGAATTTGTTCCTATAAATCCAGGGGAAGTAAAGATATACACCTGCGGTGTTACCGTTTACGACGTTAATCACGTGGGACACGGCAGAAGTTTGATAGTTTTTGATATGATAAGGAGATATCTCAGATATTTAGGATACAACGTAAAATTTGTCAGAAACTTTACAGATGTTGACGACAAGATAATAAACAGGGCAAAGAATGAATGTGTTCCCTTTACGGTTATTGCAGACAGATACATAAAAGAATACTTTCAGGACGCTGAAAACTTCCGTATTGAACCAGCTGACGTTGAACCCCGTGTTACAACCCACATACCTGACATCATAGATTTTATACAGAAATTAATAGAGAAAGGCTATGCCTATGAGGTAGAAGGAGACGTTTATTTTTCTGTTAGAAAGTTTAAAGATTATGGAAAGCTCTCAAAAAGAAGTGTAGATGAGCTGATTGCAGGTGCAAGGGTTGAACCGGGAGAGAAAAAGAAAGACCCATTAGATTTTGCCCTCTGGAAATCTTCAAAAGCAGGAGAACCTGCGTGGGATTCACCGTGGGGAAAGGGAAGACCAGGCTGGCACACAGAGTGCTGTGCTATGATATTCAAGCATTTAGGGGAAACCATAGATATTCACGGTGGAGGTTTAGACCTGACATTTCCTCATCATGAAAATGAGCTTGCACAGGCTGAAGCCCTATCTGACAAGCCTTTTGCAAGATACTGGATTCACAACGGTCTTGTTACAGTGAACGGTCAAAAAATGTCAAAATCTTTAGGAAATTACATCACTTTAAAAGAGATTTACTCAAAGTATGAACCTGACATCCTGAGGCTTCTCGTTTTATCTGTTCATTACAGAAGTCCTTTAGACTTTTCATGGGAAAAGATGGAAGAGACAAAAAAGGCATATGAAAGACTGAAAAATGCTATGGACGAGTTAGAGATTTTGCAGAAACTTCCAGAAAAGCCAGATTTTGAAGGACATCTATATGATGCAATTGCAAAAGCAGAGCAAGGATTTTATGCAGCCATGAGCGACGACTTTAACACACCTGAAGCTTTAGCATCAATATTTGGGCTGGTCAGAGAGATGAACATACTGAAAGACAGAGCAGTCAAAGAAGGGGGAATATCTAAAAAAGCTCTTGAGTCTTACAGGGAAGCAAAAGAAGTAATACATAAAATAGGAAGAGATATATTTGGGCTGTTTGACAGCCTCCAACCGTGCGTTGAAAAAGAAGACATATCAGAAATTGCTCAGGAAAAGGTAGCTGTTTTAGAAGAGATAGAAAAGGAAGAAAAAGAGCTTATCCAGATGCTGTTAGATGTGAGAAATATTGCAAGAAAACAGAAAAATTTTGATATTGCAGACCTTATAAGGGATAAACTTTCTGAAATGGGAATTGTTATTGAGGATACGCCTGTGGGAACAAAGTGGAAGAAAAAGTGAAATGGCTCAGGAAAAGTTAGCAGAAAGTATATTTGACAGTGTTGTTAAAAGATATGACAGATTTTTAAGGTCTGTTACTTTTGGACTTATTGATAAGTGGCAGAAAATCTTAGTGAAAAACACGCCTGCAGGTAAGTTTCCTGTAGATGTAGGAACAGGAACAGGTGAAGTGGTGAAAAAAATTAAACAGGAATACGCAGACAGCTTACCCATAGGTGTGGATGTTTCCTTAAACATGCTTAAAAGAGCAAAAGAAAAAAATGCAGACAGTAGTAGCTTCTTTTTAAAAGCATCAGCCTATAAACTTCCCTTTAAAAACAATCACATATCCTCTATATATGCCTCCCTTGTTTTCAGACATCTAAATGGAGAAGAATTTATAAAAGAGATTTCTCGGGTCTTAACTAAAGGGGGATATGTAGGAATATTAGACATTTCAAAACCCAGTAAACTACTATTTAACGCAATGTTCTTTATTGCGAATAAAATTTTTAGGCCACTTGGAGAGAGAATTTTTTCTAAAGAGGAATATGATTATTTTATGGAATCTGTTATAAATTCAAAAAATCCAGGAGAATTGAAAGATTTATTTAACAGATTTGGTTATAAAGATATTTTTATAAAAAGCTATTTTTTAGGTCTTGTAGTTATAGCAGTTTTTCGTAAAGAATAATAACAAGGAGAGGTAAAAAATGAAAGAGTTTATTGTTGATGCATCTAAATACGATAAAAAGATTGTAACAACAGCTATTGAGTCTGGAGCAGATTACATAATTGTTCCACAAGAAAAATTGGAAGAGGCTAAAAAATTAGGGAGAGTAAACTTTATAACTGTAGATAAAAAAGGTAATCTATCAGATGATTTTGTTGTTGTAGTTATTAAAGACAAAAAAGATGAAGAAAGGGCAGCCCAGCTTGCAAAATCAGGAAAAAAAGTTATAGTCAAAACAACAGACTGGACTATAATACCTCTGGAAAACCTTATCGCCCAGTCAGACAACATATACGCTGTTGTAAAAAATTCTGATGAGGCAGAAATAGCTGTAGGAATATTAGAAAAAGGAGTAAAAGGGGTTGTTTTAGAAACAGAAAACCTCAGTGAAATAAAAAGGGTAGCATCTGTGATAAAGGAAACTACAGAAAAACTACAGCTTGTTAGAGCAAAAGTAACAGCAGTTATTCCAGTAGGAATGGGAGATAGAGTGGCTGTTGACACTACATCCTTATTTAAGAAAGGAGAAGGAATGCTTGTTGGTAATTCTTCTGCAGGAATGATATTTGTTCATGCAGAAACAGAAGAATCTCCTTATGTTGCATCAAGACCTTTCAGAGTCAATGCCGGTGCAGTCCATATGTACACAAGGGTTCCCGGTGGAAAGACAGTTTATCTATGTGAGCTTGAAGCAGGCAAGGAAGTAATGGCTTATGATATAGATGGTAATGGAAGGGCTGTAGTTGTAGGTAGAGCCAAAATAGAGAGAAGACCAATGCTTTTAGTGGAAGCTGAATACGAAGGTAAAAAACTGAGTGCAGTTCTGCAAAACGCAGAAACTATCAGGCTTGTAAAAGGTGACGGCTCTCTCATATCTGTTGTTGACCTGAAAGAAGGAGATGAGATTTTAGGGTACATTGAAGAAGCAGGAAGACATTTTGGTATGAAAGTTGAAGAAACTATAATGGAAAAATAGGAGGAAAATGAATACTTCGTTTAAGGTAGGGCTTTTTGTTCTTGCCATTTCATTAATTGCTGGATATTTAATAATAACCTTCAGTGGTAAAGAATTAGGAGTAAAAACAAAGGAATATTATCTCTATTTTGATGTAGTTGAAGGATTGTCTCCGGGAGCTGACGTTCAGGTTAAAGGCGTGAAAGCAGGGAAGGTTGAAAAGATAGAGCTTGAAGATAACAAAGTAAAAGTAACCATAGGAATAAAGGCCAATATTCCTATCTATAAAGATGCTAAAGCTTACGTCAGAACACTTGGATTAATGGGAGATAAATACATATACATAGACCCGGGAAATCCTTCTTCAGGATTGCTTTCTGAAAAAGGAGTTATAAAAAACACAGAAGTTTATGCATCAACGGAAGAAGCCTTTGCATCAGCAAAAGATGTTGCATACAAAATAGGAAAGTTAGTAGACAGCCTGAACGAAGCCATTGGTCAGGGAAATCTCAAACAGCTTATACAGAACATAAATAAACTTGCCCAACATGCGGACCAGCTTGTCGTTGAAAACAGAGAAAACATAAAACGGTCTATAGACAACATAACCCAGATTACAGAAAGTCTTAAAAAGGATTTACCAGTTCTAATCAGAAAAATAGACAGAGTTGCAGAAAATCTTGAAGCAATAACTGGGGAAAACAGAGAAGACATAAGAGAGCTTATCAAAAATCTCAAGGAAACATCTATAGCTTTAAGAGAAAAAACACCACAGGTTTTAGACGAAATAGGAGATGCTGCAAAGGTCATAAAAGGAACAGTTGGAGAAAACAGAGAAGATATAAAAGTAGCTATAGAAAAAATAAAAGATGCCTCATTGAAACTGGATAGAATTCTTGCAAAAATTGATGAGGGAAAAGGAACCTTAGGAAAGTTAGTAAATGACGACAGTCTGTATGATAATGCAAATACAGGTATAAGAGAGTTTTCAAAACCTTTCTCAGTCATAAACAAGACAAAATTAGACATCATCATGTATGGAGAAAAACATACAGGAAACAAGAGTGAGAAAGCAGGTATAGCAGGGAAGTTATCACCAGGAAAGAATAGTTATATATATGTAGGACTTTTAACAAATAGTGAAGGAACAGTAAAAAGACAAGAAGAAACAATATCAGGAAGCACGACAACGACGGTAGTTAAAAAAGATTACGGTATTTTATTTGATGTTCAGTATGCCCATAAACTGTTTGAGATTATGAACAGAAGTTTCTGGATTAGAGGTGGACTAAAGGATTCAACAGGAGATGTAGGATTTGACTTTTATTTTACAGACAGACTAATTTTAAAGGGAGACCTTTATAACTTTGAGAGAAAATATGCTTTTAACCAACCAGACAATCCACAACTTGATATTGGTCTTACTTATAAGTTAAAAAACAACCCCTTCTTTATTAGTTTTGGAGGTTCGGACGTTCTAAATAACGACCTTATTGGAATTTATGTAGGTGCAGGATTTATGTTCAGAGATGATGATATAAAATATTTACTGGGTAGTGTTCCAAAACCTTAAAATGGGGTAAATGATGGATAAGGAAAAATTTTTAAAGGAAATACCTTTACTTGAAGGTATACCAGAAGAAGAAATAAAGAAGATAGCCTCTTATTTTCACCTGAAAGAGTATAAAAAAAATGAATATATATTCTTTGAAGGAGATGAAGAACCGGGCATATATATAGTTATAGATGGAATTGTAAAACTGATAAAAGAAACAGCTGATGGTAAAACGGTGATACTTAGATTAGTAACCCCAAAAGAAGTATTTGGTTGGCTTGTTATGGGAGAATCCCGGCCTACAAGCACATACACAGCTCAGGCTTTAGTTGATTCAAAAGTTCTTTATGTGTCAAATCAGGATTTTCTTAAACTCCTCAATCTATATCCAGCTCTTGCAGTAAAAATAACCTGCGATGCAAGTAAGATGCTATTAGAGGCTTATGACAGACTTAAGAGCCTTGCAGCTGAGAAAGTTGAAGGTAGAATAGCTAACCTTCTTTTAGAGCTTTCTAAAAAAATAGGAAAAGAGGAAAATGGGAAAATAGTAATCAGAGCACCTATAACCAGACAGGATTTAGCTGAAATGACTGGCACGACAGTAGAAACAGCTATCAGAATTATGAGTAGATGGAAAAAAGAAGGCATAGTAGATACAGAAAGGGGAAAAATAGAAATTCTTGACCCAGATTATTTGGAAGACCTAATTTCTTAATTTACAATGTATTTTATGTTGGGGGATAGGAGGTTATCTGTAGGTTTACCCTTGAAAAATATGCTCTATAGGGATATAATTATATTCTAATATAATAATACAAAAAACCTGAGAGGTGGAAAATGAAAAGGTTTCAGGTGCTGGTAATATTGACACTTTTTGCTTTTTCAATAAATGCTCAAGAGCTAACACTTCAAGAAGCAATAGACATAGCTCTTAAAAATAGCTACCAGCTAAAAGCAGAAAAAAGAAAGTTAGAAAGCAAGAAGTTAGAGTATAAAGCAGCAAAAGGTATAAGATTTCCTACTATCAGTTTTACAGAAGCATTTATGAGAACAAACATCCCTGGCTGGGCTATGATGAGTGAGTTAAATCAGCATAGACTTACCATGACAAGCTCTTCAAAGTATGTAGACATGACTGCTTTTAATGCAATGATGCCTGGTATGTTTTCTCCTCCAACTTACCCAGAATGGAATAACTGGCAGACAAAGATAGAGTTTCAAGTTCCTATATGGGCAGGGGGAAAAATAGGAACAGGAATAAAAATGAGAGAAAAAGAGTATGAAGCATCAAAATTTGACCTTGAAAAAACAAAACAGAAAGTGATATACGATGTAACAAAAGCATATTACGGAGCACTCCTTGCAAAAGAAGCTATAAAGATTGCAAATCAGGCTTACAAAAGTGTAAAAAAACATTACGAAACTGCACAAAGTATGTATAACAACGGACTGGCAATCTATGCAGATGTTCTCAGAGCAAAGGTTTACCTGTCTAAAGTGAAGAGTAAAATAACAGAAGCCAAAAACCAGTATTTAATTGCAAAGAGAGGACTGCTTTTAGCAATGGGAAGAGATGATATAGACCCTTCCCAGATAGAAGTTGTAGGAGAGTTAAAGTTTGAAGGAATAAAAAAAGATGTCCGTTACTGGCAGGAGGTTGCAGTTTCAGAAAGACCAGACCTTATAGCACTCAGGACAAGAGTTGAGAATGCTAAAAGATATGCAAAATTTCAGAAAGGAGATTTACTTCCTTCAATAGGAGCATTTGGTTACTATCAGATGGACGACAGATACAACCCATTTGGAACAGATGGAACAGGATTTATGATAGGAATAGCCTTGAATTGGAAACTTTTTGACGGGTTTCAGTCTTTAAACAAATACAGAGCAGCAAAAGAAGTTTACAGACAATACAAAAACCTGAAAAAAGGTTTTGAAGAATACATAAAGTTTTCTGTCTTTAAAGCATACAAAGAGTTATTGACAGCAATTGACAGGCTGAAAACAGCTGAAGACAATCTGAAATATGCACAGGAGGTTCTGAAAATAACAGAAAAGCGGTATAAGAATCAGATGGCTTCAATGATAGACCTTTTAGACACTCAAACCATGTATGACGAGATAAATTTTGAAAAAGCCAAAGCCACCTATGACGCTCAGATTTCCCTTCTTGAATTGAAATTCCAGTCTGGACAGTTAAAAGAAAACAATGGAGGAGATAGAAGATGAAAAGCATAATAAAGTTTGTTCTATTTTTCATAGTTCCTATAGGGATATTTATACTGTGGATAGGTGGATATCTTTCCCCACGGGTAGAGCCAGGATACGCAAAAGAAGAAGTAAAAAAAGTTGTAAAACTCCCTACAGAAAAAGTAAAAGCTCAATTAGTTGAAAAGTTCTATCAGGTAGACGGTTCTGTTATATCTAACAATAATGCAAAAGTGGCTACTAAACTGATGGCAAAAATTTTAAAAATTAATGTTAAAGAAGGAGACTACGTCAAGAAAGGGCAGTTATTAGCTGTTCTTGACGATAGTGAGATAAAACAAAATATAAAAGAAGCAAAAGCTGCTCTTGAAGAGCTTTCAAAAGCAAGGGAAGAAGCTCTATCAGGTCTCAAAGGAGCAGAGGCTGCTTACCAGTTTGCAAAAAGAACATATGAAAGGTTTAAAAATCTATACAGAGAGAATGCTGTCTCAAAGCAGCAGCTTGAAGAAATTGAAACAAAAATGATAGGAGCAAAGGCACAGGTAGATGCAATAAAGGCAAAGTTAAAACAGTTAGATGCTAAAGAAAAACAGGTAAGAGCAAAACTAAAGTATGCACAGATAATGCAGGGATATGCTTATGTAAAAGCTCCTTTTGATGGTGTAATTATAAAAAAGATGAATGATGTTGGAGATATGGCAGCTCCTGGAATGCCAATATTTATAATTGGAGACAAAAATCTAAAGTTTATCTCTATGATAGATGAGTCTTTAATAAATAAAGTAAATATTGGAGATACTGTGAATATAGAAATATCTACTATTGGAAAAAGATATAAGGCAAAAATTGTTGAAAAAAGCAACAGCATAGACCCTATGAACAGAACATTTACAGTAAAAGCAAAACTTCCACAGGATCCATCCCTTAAGCCTGGTATGTATGGAAAGATAAAGATAAAGGTGGGAGAAGACAAAAAAATAATAATTCCTTTAACTGCACTAATAAAATGGGGACAGCTTGATGCTGTATTTACAGTAGATAAAGATGGTATAGCTCATCTAACCTTTGTTAAAACAGGAGAAATATCTAACGGAAATGTTGAAATAATTTCAGGTCTGAAAGAGGGAACAGAGATAGTAGTTTCAGATGTGGAAAAAGCTTGTGAAGGTTGTAAGGTTCGCTAAACATTGTGCGTTGGAGGTAAATAATGGATAAGATAAAAAAAGATTACGGAATGGCAGGAAAGATTGCAAAAGCTTTTATAAACTCTCCACTCACTCCTCTGCTTGTGCTTGCTTCCCTTTTGATGGGATTATTTGCAGTTCTAACCACACCAAGGGACGAAGAACCACAGATTGTTGTTCCTATGATTGATATTATGGTTCCTGTTCCTGGGGCTCAATCAAAAGACATTGATAAGTTAGTAACAAAACCACTTGAAAAAATAATGTGGGAAATTCCTGGAGTTGAATATGTCTATTCCTATGCAGGAGATGGATTTGGTATAACTACAGTCAGATTTTATGTAGGGGAAGACCCTGAAGATGCCCTTGTGAGACTTCACAGTAAACTGCAGTCAAACATGTATAGAATGCCCCCTGGAACTATGCAACCTATAGTAAAACCAAAATCTATAGATGACGTTCCTATATTGTCTCTGACGTTTTACAGCAAAGATTTATCTTCTTATGAAATCAGAAGGATTGTAGAACAGGTAGAAGACGAGATTAAACAGCTGACAAATGTATCTGAAACGACTATCATAGGTTCAAAGCCAAAAACAATATACATATACTTTGATCCTGCAAAGCTTAATGCTTACAACATAATGCTTCCTCAGGTTGTTCAGTCTCTCCAACAGGCAAATATGACCTTACCTTCTGGAGAGTTTGATGAAGATAACTATAGAGTAAAGGTCAGAACAGGAAAATTCTTTAAAACAATAGAAGATGTAAAAAATGTTGTTGTAACTGTTTATAACGGAAAACCTATCTTTATAAAAGATGTAGCGAAAGTTTTTGAAGGGGAAGGAGAACCAACAAATTACGTCCAGTTTGGCTATGGTGTTCACGGAGAAGGAGACAGGAATGATGTGTATAACGCTGTAACGCTGGCAGTAGCCAAAAAAACAGGAAGTAATGCAGTAGTTGTTGCAGAAACAATACTCCACAAGTTAGAAGAGCTAAAGGGCAAAGTTATACCTGACAATGTATATGTTAAAGTAACCAGAAACTATGGAGAAACAGCAACAGAAAAAGCTAACGAGCTGATTGAACACCTTCTAATAGCAACATTCTCTATCGTTCTTCTTATTGCTGTGACCCTTGGATGGAGAGAGTCTCTCATAGTTGCTGTTACAATACCTGTTACACTTGCTATTGCTCTGTTCTTAAGTGAGATGTATGGATACTCCCTTAACAGGGTTACCCTGTTTGCTCTAATATTCTCTATAGGTATCTTAGTGGACAACTCTATCGTTGTTTTAGAGAACATACACAGATGGTTTGAAATGAGGAAACTGCCTCCAGATGAGGCAGCAGTCATAGCCACAGACGAGGTTGGAAACCCAACAATACTTGCCACATTTGCTGTTATAGTTGCTCTTCTTCCAATGGCATTCGTTACAGGAATGATGGGTCCTTATATGAGACCTATTCCAATAAACTCCTCTGTCGCAATGTTCTTCTCAATGCTTGTTGCCTTCATCCTGACGCCGTATCTTGCAATAAGATGGTTAAAACACGAAGCAGAGACTTTAACACCTGAAGATTTAGAAAAAGAGGAAGAGAGAACAGCAGGATTTCTTGCAAAGCTGTTTGAAAAGATATACATGCCACTTTTTAAAAGTAGACTGAAAAGATGGATATTTTTAGGAGCAATGGGAATGCTCCTTGTTGTTTCTGTTGGCCTTTTAGTAAAAAGAGCAGTTCTTGTAAAAATGCTTCCATATGACAACAAAAGTGAGCTGTTTATCGTTTTAGACATGCCTGAAGGCACAACAGTTGAAAAAACATACACAGTAGCTAAGAAAATAGCAGACTATGTAAAGAATGTTAATGAGGTTAAAAACTACGTAATATACGCAGGTGTTCCTGCTCCTTTTGACTTTAATGGTCTTGCAAGACATTACTATCTCAGGGAGGCTCCATACTATGCAATGATAAAAGTTAATCTCATAGGGAAACACGACAGGAAAGCTCAATCCCATGAGATAGCAGAAAGAATAAGAGAAGATGTTTACAAGATAGCCAAATCAAACGGTGCAAAATATGTAGCTGTTGTTGAACCACCTCCGGGACCACCTGTATTATCTCCTATTGTTACTGAGGTTTATGGTCCTGATTACAATGTTCAGCTTCAGATAGCTCAGAAGATAAAGAAGATATTTGAAGATACACCGGGAATAATAGATGTGGGAATATACGCAAACCTGCCTCAACGGGAATACATACTGAATATAGACAGGGAAAAGGTCAGAAAATATCAGCTGACAGAAGATGTTATTGTGAAAACGATGAGGATTGCACTTGCAGGATATTCTGTGGGACTGCTCCATTCAGAAAAAGACATAAATCCTGTTAGTATCATTGTGAGATTAGATGACAAAAGCAGAACCTCTCTTGAAAAACTCCTTTCTATGAAAATACCTACTCCAAAAGGTGGAATTCCAATAGGAACATTTGTTAATGTTGAAAAAGGTTCTTCCCAGAACGACATATACAGAAAAAATCTACAGAAAGTTGTATACGTTATAGCAAACATTAATGATTCTATAGGTTCTCCTGTGTATCCTATTATTGACCTGTGGGACAAGATAAAAGAGATTAAAACACCAGATGGAAAAGGTATAACAGAGCTTTTAACCCATCAACCTGAAGTAGAAGATAAATACTACGTTAAATGGGATGGAGAATGGCAGATAACCTATGAAACATTCAGAGATATGGGAATAGCTTTTGCCGTGGCTATTGTTGTTCTTTACATGCTTTTGGTTGGATGGTTTGGCTCTTTCAGAATGCCTGCTGTAATAATGTCTCCTATTCCATTTACCTTAGTAGGTATTGTTCCTGGTCACTGGCTGATGGGAGCATTCTTTACAGCCACATCTATGATAGGTTTCATAGCTCTTGCAGGGATAATACTGAGAAACTCTATTCTTCTCGTCCAGTTTGCGGAAGATAAGCTAAAAGAAGGTTACTCTGTTGAAGAAGCCCTTCTTGAAGCTGGAATTGTAAGGACAAGGCCAATCTTGCTTACTGCTGCGGCGATAATAGTAGGTGCATTTGTTATCATATTTGACCCTATATTTAATGGTCTTGCTATTGCTCTGATTTTTGGAACAGGTGCTTCTACCTTGATTACTCTTGTTGTCGTTCCTGTTCTTTACTACATGATAGAAAGAAAAAGAGCTTTAACCCTTGGAATGACACCAGCTGTTCCTATAGATGAAAAGCCAGAAAAATAGTTCTAAAAGCCCCGTTAGGGGCTTTTTTTAATGGAGGTAACCATGCCAGCAGTTTTTGTAGTAATTGTTTCTTTTTTTGCTTTAATTTTTCCTTCTTTCAGTGCAGAGTTTAGATATGGTTATGGAACTTTTTCAGTTAAAAGTAAAATCTTTGGTTTTTCAGACAGGCTTGAGGATAGAGTAAGTGTATTTTCTATTTCTGAGTTTCATAAAAATGTTTTAAGTTCAGACTTTTTCTACGGTTATAATCTGAGTTACATACTATCGCAGAAAGAGAAGAAAATTTTAGACCTCTATAACTCATCAGTTGAACCTTTTCCTACAGATTATAAGCCTGTAATGGAGTATAGATTAGAAGGATTTGACGGACAGTTAGAGGCAGGTTATGACATTATAAAGAAAAGTAATTACTTCCTTGGGATAGGAGGGTTCCTTGGTATCTCTCTTCCATACATTAGAAATTACAATACAAAAAATAACAGTCAAACTACACTCAGATATTTACCTGATAGCAAAACAAAAATTAAAACTTATAGGGTTGGTGTATCGGTAAAAGGTGCTTACAAACTTTTTCAGAGAATTTATCTTAAAAGTGGTTTATCTTACGGTTGGCAGACAGGAAAAGTGAAAAACTCCCTCATAGGTATAAACTCTTCAGTAAACGGGGAATATGGAAATGTTTATGCTGGTATTGATGTTTATTTATTAAAAGAAAAAGTAGATTTAGGCATTTTTTCTTTATCTCCACAGCTTTATTTTAGTTTTGGATATGTGTATGAAGTATGGAAATTAAAAGATGTAAACGTAAACAACAATGCAATAAGTGTAAATAAAGATAATCTAAAAATAGAAAACAGATATCTGTTTTCCGGAATAGGCTATTCTTTTTAACCTTTTAATTCCTGAACTATTTTATAAGCTTCCTTTTTGCTTATTCCGTATTTCTCGTGCAGAATTGTTGCAATCTCTTTGCTTTTATATCCTTTTTCTAAAAGTGTTACCCCTTCTTCTTTGACCTTTTCCAAATCTGCCTCTTTCTTGCTTTCATGCCTGACAAGTATAACAAACTCCCCCTTTAACACCTTTTCTTTACTTAGCATATCAATAATCTGGGCAGGCTTTCCTCTGAAAAATCTTTCATGTATCTTTGTCAGCTCTTTTGCAACTACAACAGAGGCATCAGGATACAGTCTGTCTATCACTGTCAATGTATCTAAAACCCGTTTAGGACTTTCGTATATAATCACTGTTACTCCTGTTTCAACAGCCTTTCTTAACTCTTCCTCCTTTCTTTTTTTAGGCAAAAATCCTACAAACAAAAATCTGTCTGTAGGCAGCCCAGAAGCTGAAAGGGCAGCTGCTCCTGCAAAAGCTCCGGGGATAGGGGAAACCGTTATACCTTCTTCCCAGGCTCTTTTTACCACCCTGTATCCTGGGTCAGATATACATGGAGTTCCAGCATCAGAAACGAGAGCAATGTTTTTTCCATCTTTTAACAATTTTATTAGTTTGTCTGTTGTTTCTTCTTCATTATGCTCGTGATAAGGGATTAATTTTTTTCCAGAAATTCCATAATGACTTAGAAGCTTTCTTGTTGTCCTTGTATCTTCACAGGCTATAATTTCAACCTGTTTAAGGATTTCTAAAGCTCTTAATGTTATGTCCTTTAGATTGCCTATAGGAGTGGCAACCACAAATAAAGTGCTCATCAGATAGACAGATTCTTAAGATTAATTACTTTCGTAAATACACCGTTTTTATATATGTATACCTTTCCTTCTACCAGTCCTTTAGTTTGCTGAACATTTTTAATATTTCTTTTTACAAACATAATCTTTTTTATAGAAAAAGGAGAAATAGAAATGTCTTTGAACTTTTTATTATTTAAACCATCAATCTGTATATCTACCTTCTTTAGATTAACAGCTGTATCATTGATTATTTTTATAAACCCTTTTAGTTGCTTTATACCGTTATTAATAGAAAGAATGTAGTAAACTTCCCACCTAAAACCAGAGACAGGATATCTTATCTTAAACATCTGTGACATAGCCTCAGGTGAGTTAACTTTAAGTGTCAGTTGAGGAGAAAATATCTCTTTCCATCTAAGGTGAGAAGAAATCCTTGATGGAAATTCAGGGAGTGTGGTTACAACATATCCTTTTTTGGTATCTAACGTTATAAACTTTTCATCAATAGAAACAACAACGCCCCTGATAATTCTTCCTTCACCTTCTACTGTTACATATTTCCCGAGGAAATTTTTTCTCCAGTCTTGATTTACTTTGTCATATATTACACTCTTTACAGTAACGCTGTCAGCAAAAATATCTACAGCATCAATAAGAGCGTTTGGAAGGAGAGAGATGGGGCCAATGATGTTTTCCCCTTCAGCAAGCATAAACTCTTCTTCTTGAATATAGGTTGAGTATTTATTTTTAGACAGTATCAAGGTGTCACCTGTGGCGAAACAAAAAACAAACAAAACAGGTAAAAGAAACTTTTTCATTTTTTCTCCTCAGATTAGAAATATTTATATAATAATATCATACAGCTGGTATAATAAACTCCCTAAACACAGGAGGAGATGCATTGACAGAGTATAACTTTAGAGAAGTGGAGGAAAGTATTTTAAAACAGTGGGAGCAGGAAAATCTGTTTAAATCTGAGGAAAATAGAAAAAAAGAAAAATTTTATGTGTTAGAAATGTTCCCATACCCATCAGGAAAAATACATATGGGGCATGTAAGAAATTATGCAATAGGTGACGTTGTTAATAGATATTTGAGGATGAAAGGGAAAAACACCCTTCACCCAATGGGATGGGATGCATTTGGTATGCCTGCAGAAAATGCAGCGATAAAAAGCGGAATTCATCCTGCAAAATGGACTTATGAAAACATAGATTACATGAGAAAACAGCTAAAAAGATTGGGTTTTTCTTATGATTGGGACAGGGAGATTACAACCTGTAGTCCTGAATACTACAGATGGAATCAATGGATTTTCCTGAAAATGTTAGAAAAAGGCATAGCATACAGAAAGTCTGCTGTTGTTAACTGGTGTCCTCACGATATGACTGTTCTTGCGAATGAGCAGGTCATAGAAGGAAGATGCTGGAGGTGTGACACCCCTGTCGTTCAGAAAGAAATTCCTTCCTGGTTTCTCAGGATAACAGATTATGCAGAAATTCTTCTTGACGACCTTGAAGAGCTAAAAGAAAACTGGCCTGAAGCTGTTTTGACAATGCAGAAAAACTGGATTGGTAAGTCTGTAGGAGCAACAGTAAAATTTCCTGTAGAAAATTCCACCACAACCATTGAAATTTTCACAACAAGACCTGACACCCTTTTTGGCGTTACTTTTATGGCTTTGGCACCTGAACATCCTCTTTCTGTTGAACTTGCTAAAGGAACAGAGCAGGAAAGAGAAGTTGAAGAGTTTGTTCAGAGATATCTAACTATGTCAACGAGGGAAAGAAATATAGTTGAAGAGAAAGAAGGGGTTTTCACAGGAAGATATGCTATAAACCCTTTAACAGAAGAAAAAATTCCTATATACGTTGCTAATTACATACTCTGGGGCTACGGAACAGGAGCTATAATGGCAGTTCCTGCTCATGACGAAAGAGACCATCAATTTGCAAAAAAGTATAACATTCCTATAAAACCTGTTATTCAGCCACCAGAAGAATGGAATTTTGAAGAAAAAGCATACGAAGGGGAAGGTGTTCTTATCAATTCTGACGGGTTTAACGGTTTACACTCATCAGAAGCAAAAGAAAAGATAACACAGCTATTGGAAGAAAAGGGTATTGGAGAAAAAACTGTTAACTTTAGACTTAGAGACTGGAACATATCAAGGCAAAGATACTGGGGAACTCCTATTCCTGTAGTTTACTGTGACCAGTGTGGTATTGTTCCTGTTCCTGAAGAACAACTTCCAGTTATTCTCCCTGAAAATGTTCAATTTACAGGAATGGGAAATCCATTAGAGAAAAACGAAAGCTTTGTAAAGACAGAATGTCCAAGATGTGGAAAACCGGCAAGAAGAGAAACAGACACAATGGATACATTTATTGACAGTTCCTGGTATTTTCTCAGATACTGTGACCCCCATAATGAAAAAGAGCCTTTCAGCAGGGAAAAAACAGATTATTGGATGCCTGTAGACCTTTACATAGGGGGTATTGAGCATGCAGTTCTCCACCTACTATACTCCAGATTTTTCACAAAATTTCTAAAGGAAATAGGTCTTGTGAATGTAAAAGAACCTTTTGTAAAACTTTTAACACAGGGAATGGTTTTAAAAAAATGGATAAAAATAGAAAAACTCTTGGAAGTTCTGCATTTATCACCAGAAGAAAAACTAAAGAAGTTAATAGAAGAGCTGTCTTCTTACGGAAACATTGAAAATGTAAAAGTTGAGGATATAACAATAAAAGAGTTTATGGAAAAACACCATCTCACACTGAATGACAATGCAAAATTACTGTTTAATAAACTTGGCATTTCTGAAAGTATCCTGAAGGAATTTGAAGAAAAGTATGGAAAGTCTGACAAGATGTCAAAGTCCAAGCACAACACCGTTGACCCAGATGAGATGATAAAAAAATACGGAGCAGATACTGTTCGCCTTTATATTCTATTTGCAGCCCCTCCTCACAACAGTTTTGATTGGACTGACAGCGGTGTAGAGGGAGCCCACAGATTTTTGAGAAGGGTATGGAATTTCGTAAATAAAAAAGCGGAAGAACTCAGGAACATCAGATATACTCTTGATGAGCTTCAAAATTTATCTGAAGAAGACAAAAAGCTTAGAAGAAAACTCCATCAGGTCATAAAAAAGGTCAACGATGATATAAATAAGGAATATCAGTTTAACACAGCTATAGCAGCGATAATGGAGCTTGTTAACGAGCTTTACAGTTACAAAGGAGATAACAAAAAACTACTGAAAGAAGCAGTGGAAAATCTTATACTTCTTTTGTCTCCTTTTACACCATTTATCTCTGATTATTTGTGGAAAATGATAGGAAATACAGGATTTACAATAGAACAAAAATTTCCTGAACACGATGAAAGAGTTCTCGTTGAAAAGGAAAAAGAAATTCCTGTTCAGATAAACGGAAAATTAAGAGCAAAAATAAAAGTTCCAGCAGATGCAGATGAAGAGACAGTTAGAAATATTGCTTTCAGTAATGAAAATGTAAAGAGATGGACAGAAGGAAAAGAAATAGTTAAAGTTATTTTTATAAAGGGTAAAATTCTCAATATTGTAGTGAGGGAATAAGATGCCATTTAAAAATATTTTAGTTGGATATGACGGTTCTGAGCCCAGTATGAAAGCTTTGAAAAAGGCTATTGAATTTGCTAAATCCTGTGGAGGTAAACTCCACATTGTTGGTGTGGTCAGGCCTTTTGAGTTTGCAGCTATAGATTACATTTCCCCAGAAGAGATTGAGGAGTATGAAAAGGAAGAGATTTCAAAGGAAGAAAAATTTTTGAAAGAGGCAAGAGAAATTGCTGAGGAAAATGGGGTAGAGAGTATAACTGTTGTGAGAGAAGGGGAACCTGCAGAAGAACTTATGTCCTATGCAGACGAAAATGGTTGTGACCTTATAGTAGTAGGCCATAGGGGAGTTGGTGGTTTTAAAAGAATGATATTAGGAACGACTGCAGGAAATTTAGTTAAGTATGCAAACCAGTCTGTTCTTGTAGTTAAGTAGTTAGTTTTTTTTAAGCTTTTCTAAAATTTTAGGATGCACAAGTATAAGCAGAAGTAAGAGGATAATTACACCTATAAATACAAAATAATACTCCTTAGCCTCACCAAAGAAATGTTCCGCTGCTTTTCCAAAGAAATAACCTATAGATAAGTATATAACTGCCCAGAAGAATAAGGATATAAGGTTAAAGAAGATAAACTTTAAAGGATTAAAACCTGTAGCTCCCAGAAGCATCATAGGTATCATTCTCATACCATATAAAAATCTAATAATAAAAATAGATAAAATTCCATATTTTTCTAATAACTTTTTAGCTCTTCTGTATTCTTTTCTCGTATGCTTGTTTCTGAGCAAAATCTCTCTTCCCTTCCACTTTCCAAGAAAAAAGTAGATGATTTCGTGAAAGAAAGCCCCTGCCATTGCAAATACAAGGGAAATGTAAGGATTAAGAAGTTTTAGCTTTATAAAAAAACCAACAACTAAAAGGAATATTTCCCCTTCTAAAAATGTTCCTACAAATACAGCTATGTAGCCGTAATTTTGGAGAAAGTGTTCCAGACTTTCTATTTAAACGACCTCCCAAAAACTGATAGATTATTATTATACACTTATGTTTATGTGTGGCATAATTGTGTCATGAAAAAAATAGTGCTTTGTATCACAGGAGCAAGCGGGACTGTATATGGTTTAAAGCTGTTGAATGTTTTATCAAAAAATTACTATATTTACCTTGTCGTGTCTGAAGGTGGATTTAAAGTCATGGAAAAAGAACTAAGCATTGAAAAGGAACAATTCTTAAACAATCTCCCTGAAAACTGTAGTTTTTACTCTCAAAATGAGATTGATGCTCCTATATCCAGTGGAACAAGGATTGTAGAAACAGAAGGAGTAATCGTTGCTCCTTGTTCTACAGGAACATTAGGGGCTGTGGCTAATGGAATTTCTTCCAATCTTATACACAGGGTGTGTGATGTTGCACTGAAAGAGAGGAAAAAACTGTTTTTATTAGTCAGGGAGATGCCCCTTTCCCTTATACACATAAAAAATATGGAAAAGGTAGCGCAGGCAGGTGGAACTATAGCAGTAGCATCACCGGGATTTTATACCAGACCCAAAACAGTTGAAGACATGATTAACTTTGTTGTAGGTAAAGTTTTAGACAGTTTTGGTATAGAACACAGTTTATATAAAAGGTGGAGAAATGAAGATTTCTGAATGTGTTGAGTTATTCTTGTCGTATATATCAGATAAATCAGAGAACACTGTCAAAAATTATCGCTCAGATTTGAAGCAGTTTATTAGTATAGTTGGGGACAAAGAGGTTGAGAAAGTAACAAAGGCAGACATAGCAAAATTTAGAATGGTTCTCCAGTCAAATAAGAAAAAATCTTCTACAATATCACGGAAACTTGCCTGTATTAATTCGTTTTTTGAATACCTGATAGACCTTGAAATGGTAAACTCTTCTCCTATCACAAAATCCCATAGACCAAAGGTATCTCAAAAAATACCTTCTGCCCTTTCCCACGAAGAGATAGAAAAGCTAATAAAAAGCACAAAAACTCTTAAAGAAAGGGTTATTATTGTTTTATTACTTACTACAGGATTGAGGTCTTCAGAGCTTTTAGGCATAAGAAGAGAAAACATTCTCATAGAAAAGAACAATCACATATACAACTGCGACTCTATCTACCAGTTAGAGATAGAAGAGGAGGACATTATTTACATAAGAGTTGAAGGTAAAGGGGGAAAGGAGAGAGAAGTTCCTATAACAGGAAAACCAATGAAGCTGTTTGCAGAATATCTAAGGTTCAACAGTTCAGAAAGAGTTTTTCCTATGTCTTACTACTCCCTGTGGAAAATGATAGTTAATATTGGAAAGAGATGTAATATAGTTCTACATCCTCATAAATTAAGGCATACAGCTGCAACTATAGCACTTCAATCAGGTGCAGAGTTAAGAATTATTCAGGAGCTTTTGGGTCACGCATCCCCTATAACTACAGCAAGATATGCAAAGGTTGGTCAGAAACAACTTCTAAAGGCAACAAAAGCCCTGTCACAAAACATCAAGCTGTGAATCAATAGATTTCAGATTGGCAACGGCTTTTATCAATGTTTCCTCATACTCTTTTTCTGGATTAGAATCAGCAACTATACCACTTCCAACATATACATAACATCTATTCTTCACAAAAATAGACTGCCTTATGGCAACACTCATAACAAAATCAAGATTTGGTTTAATAAGGACTGTTGCTCCGCAATACACGCCTCTTCTGTGTTTTTCTAACATATCTATAATTTCTATAGCTCTTTTTTTAGGTGCTCCTGTGACAGAACCAGGGGGAAAGGTAGCATAGATAATATCCTGCAGGGAAACATCTTCTTTTAATGTCCCAGTAACTGTTGAACCCATTTGGAGAACAGAATTAAATCTATATACTCTAAATAAGTCTTCCACCTTAACGCTGCCTTTTTCAGATATCCTTCCAATGTCATTTCTCATAAGGTCTGTTATCATAAGATTTTCAGCTCTTTCTTTTTCAGATTTTCTAAGCTCCTCCTCTAATTTTTCAGTTTCTTCCCTATTTTTTCCTGTGGGGCGGGTTCCTTTTATAGGTATAGATTTTATTTTTCTATCTTCTTTTTCTATAAACAGCTCCATTGAACCTGATACAACAGAAAAGTAAGGTGTTTTTATACTCATTATGTATGGAGCTGGTTGAAACTCAATCAGTCTATAAAAAATACTATCAACATCAAAAAAACCTTCAAGCTGTATCCTATGGGAAAGATTTATCTGATATATGTCCCCCTTTCCAATAAACTGTTGAGCTTTTTTTACAGAATTTATAAACTCCTTTTCCTTAACGGAAATGTGAATGTGTTTTATTTTACTTTTTACTTCTGGGTTCTTTGTGAAACCGGCCTTGAAATTTTTGAAAAAAATAAAAAATATCTCTGGGATGTTAACGTCTGACTTTTTTTTAAATCTTTCAGGATATATCTGTTTTTTAAAATCATAGGATATAAATCCAGCAGCATAACACTTTTTCTCCTGTATATATTTTTCAATTACATTTAAAGGTCTGGTTGTTTTTAACTTTCTTCTTTCTATGTAAAGAACTCTATCTTTAAAAATTGCTACTCCCAAAGGTTTATTAAACACAGCTTGTTCAACACCTAATTTCCAGCTATCTTCCTGAGAAAAAAATTTAACTTCCATCTTCCTTCCTGTGAAAATTTTTATATAATTATAATTAAGGAATATTCTAAGGGGAGAAGTATGAAATATAAAGTATCTAAAGAGGAGTTAGACGCCCTCTTTAGAGAAGTATATAGTAGTTCATTTCAAGAGGATATATCTAAAGATACGCTTATCCCAACAAAAGAATATATTTTCCTTGCATACAAATATAAAAATATTATAAAAAGACAGGTAGTTTCATCGTTACCATTGAAAATAAAGTTAAAAAGATTTGGCTGTTACGAGGGAAAAGAAGTCCAGTTAGATAATCTTTTTATATCAGGATACGACGTTGAAAAAAAGTTTCGTATCTACATAACAGTAGACAGTGGTTTTGAAGAAGGAATAAATAAAAAGTTCTCAACAGGATTTAACAGTATATTAGACAAAAACTTTAATGTTCAAAAATTTTTAGAAGGCTTGTCTGAACAGCTTATTTCCGAAATAAAAAAAGACTATCCCTATAGTTACAAAAAAATAAATTTACCTGTTTTACAGTTCTATGATAATGACTTTATAAAGTTAGAATATATTTTGTCAGTGGAAGAGGAAGAAGGAGAAATCTCTATATGGATGGATAAGGCTATGGTAGAAAGCGAGGAGGTATCCCCTCTAATAGTATCTTCTCCAACAACAGCAGGTAAGAAGAAGATAAAAAAACTGATAGATATGCTTGATGTTAGATATACTCTTCAAAGTGAAATAGTTAACATACCTATCAGCCAATTAAAGTCAGGTAATGAAATTAATTTAAACCTTAGGTTTAAGAATACAGTAGGTTAGGAGGCCAGATATTAAAGAGATTATCCCATTAATTTCAGATATATTTGACAGTGTAGAACCAGCAGATGTAAAAGAAAAGAAATCAGTAAGTGGGGATTATTACTCTATCTTTTCAGAAGATGCTCGCTTGTTTGTAAGAAGTGACCTTTTTGTTATGACAGTTTTTTCTAAGGGTGCAGATTGGGCTGAGAGAATTTTTGAAAAGTTATTTAATCCAGCCAGCATTAAAACAGAAGTTGTGGAGGAGATTAGCATAAATCCTGAAGATACGGTGCTCAACATAACAGCAGACCAGCAAAGATTTGATTATGGCATTGTTATAAAACATTTTACTTCCCAAAAAAAAGAAAGTATTAAAAAAGAGGAAAAGAAAGATATATCCTTACCAGTAGTAATCAGAATTTTTAGTAAAACTGTTCCCCTTTCGGAGATAGAAAATATAGGAGAAACAACTGAAATTTTAATATCACAACAGTCACACTTTGATGCTGAGCTGTTAGTAAACGGAGAAGTGATAGGCAGAGGTATTCTGAAGAAAGAAAAAAACTCCTTTAAACTAAAAATATTAGAATTATTCATATAACATAATGTATGCATTAGTATACTCTTGGCTTATATATGCTATAGGAGCATATCTGTTAGAAAGGAATCTTAAAAAGATTTTGTTTATCTTAGGAGCTATTATCTCCCTTGGGGTATATCTGTCTGGAAAGTATTTTTTAGGAAGTAATCCTTTACTGAATGTAGTAATACCCATCTATCTCACATCTATTTTCCTCCACGCATCAAAAGAACTTAATCCCAGACTGAAAATAACCGTCAGCATTCTGTTTTTCATTTTAGCTGGCATTTTTTTACTGTTAACTGTTTATAACATACCATACTCGGAAACTGTTATTCCTATTGCACTTATGTTGCTTCTGATAAGGCAGTATCGTTCAAATACAGAAATTTTTGTGTGGACAGGCATAGTATTTCTAAACTTGTTTTCTTATCTATTTAGTGTTGAGTTGTTTTTATATACGAACATTCTGTTTGTAATCTTTTTCGTAGCTGAAACTGTGAAAGAACATCAATTAGAAATAGAAAAAGATAAGAAGAGATATAGAGATTTCGTTAGTAGAGCAATTAACAGTGAATTTCAGAAAAGATATGCAGAGATTGATGATGAGCTGAAAATAACATATAAAAAATTAAAAGAGATTTTCAAACTAAGTAACTACACTTTGTTCCCTCTTGACATAGAAGATATTGCTGAAAGAGTTGTAGAGGGATTACACAATCTCGGTTATTCAGGTGTTGTTTTGTATATAGATGTTGGGAGTAGTCCTATCTTTAAAAAAAGTGGTTTTTTTCCAAACCTGAAAAGTTATTTAGTGGAAAAGTTTGAAAAAATTAATAAAATCACGATATCTGAGGACGAAAAATCTATATTCCTTCCCCTTATTAGTGATAAAGAAAAGATAGGAGTGTTAGGGGTATATAAAAAAGAAGGAACAACATCTAAAGAAATAGAATATCTTTCTACATATGCTAACTCTGTTGCTATATCTATAACAAAAACTATATATTTCAAAGAGATAGACAAGCTACAACAACTTCTTGAAAAAACTTTTGAATCTGTTGACATTGGAATAGCAATTATTAATAAAGATTTTCAGATTGAAAGAGCAAATAGAGCGTTAAGAGAGCTTACAGGTTCTCAGCATAGCAAAAATATTTTTGAGATAATTCCTGAAATAGAGCCTTTAAAAAAGGAACTCCAGAGTGTCATAAATGAGAAAAAACCTGTTGATACTGTATTATCTTCTATACACAGGAAAGGTTCAATATACAGGATAAAAGCTCTTCCCTTAATGTCATCAAGCAGCTCAGATACAGACAAAATAGTTCTTGTTATTGAAGACATAACAGAAAAAGAAAAGTTAGAAGCCCAACTGCTTGAAACAGAAAAACATGCAGTTATAGGTAAAATGGCTGCAGGTCTTTCCCACGATATAAAAAATCCCCTTGCAGCTATATCAGCCTCTGCATTCGCAATCAAAAGAAAAGGAGAAAGGCTCAAAGATAATAAAATTATTGAACTTGCTGAAAAAATAGAAAAAAACAGCTCACGAGCTGCTGACATTATAAATAGACTGCTGAATTACGCAAAACCATCTTATTACAGGTCAGAAAGAGTAAACCTTAGAGAAGTAATACTGTCTTCTATAGAGTTTTCTGTTCCTGATTCAAAGAAAAGAAACATAAAAATCTATAAAAAATTACCTTCAGATATATTTACATATGGAGATAAAAACGCACTGCAACAGGTCTTTATCAATCTTATAATAAACGCCGTTGAAGCGATGAACAGTAAAGGAAGGATTGATATAAGACTAACAAAAAATGAAAATTATGCTGTAATATCAATAAAGGATTATGGTCCGGGTATACCTGAAGACGTAATTGGAGATATTTTTGACCCATTTTTTACAACGAAAGAAAAAGGAACAGGTTTGGGTCTTTCTGTTGTCAGCAGAATAATAAAAGACCATCAAGGTAAAATTGAAGTAAGAAGTCAGGAAGGAGAAGGGGCAGAGTTTATAATAAAACTTCCACTAATGGAGGACTAATTTTGGAAAAAGGGAAGATTCTAATCGTTGATGATGAAGAAGACATACTTCATTCGTTCAAGGTGATATTAGAAGACGAAGGCTATAAAGTTGAAACGATTAGCGATCCTGTAGAAGCATTAGAAATGTTAAAAAATGAAGATTTTGACCTTGTTCTTTCAGATATGAGGATGCCTAAAATGACAGGGGAAGAATTCCTTATAAATCTTAGAAAGTTTAATAGAATAACGACATTCATAGTTATGACAGCTTATGGAACTATAGACAACGCTGTCCAATGTATGAAAGAAGGGGCATTTCACTACATAACAAAACCAGTGGACTTTAATGACCCTGCTGTGTGGAAACTTATAGAAGAAGCCGTTGAAAAAGCTAAGATACTAAGAGAAAATCAAAGACTAAGAATAGAACTTGAAATAAGCAAGTCAGAAATAGAGTTTATCATCACAAAAAACCAACTAATGAAAAATGTTATTGATTTTATTAAGAAGGTATCTCCCTTTGATAACACAGTTCTTATATACGGAGAAAGTGGAGTTGGAAAAGAGCTTGTTGCAAGAGCTATACACCAGTTAAGCCCCAGAAAAAATAAACCATTTATAGCATTAAATTGTGCAAACATTTCAGGAGAACTTATGGAAGCAGAATTTTTTGGTTATAAAAAAGGTTCTTTTACAGGAGCAACAGAAGACAAGGCAGGAATTCTGGAAAAAGCAGATGGTGGGACAGTATTTTTAGACGAGATTGGAGAAATTCCCTACGACCTTCAGGCAAAATTTCTCAGGTTTTTAGAAGAAAAAGAAATCAGGAGAATAGGAGATGACAAGCCTATAAAGTTAGATGTTAGGGTTATTACAGCAACAAACAGAAACCTGAAAAAAATGGTTGAAGAAGGCAAGTTCAGAAAAGACCTTTATTACAGAATAGGAGGATTTAAAATAGAGATACCTCCACTCAGGGATAGGAAAGATGACATCCCTCTTCTGGTAAATCACTTTATAAAAAAGTATAACGAGAAATACGGTAAAAACATTGTTGGTATAACTCCTGAAGCTCTTGAAGTATTAGTGAGATATGATTGGCCTGGAAACGTGCGCCAGCTTGAAAGCATCATCTCAAAGGCAATAATTTTAGCTGATGACGGACAGTTTATAGAAGAAACACATCTTGACCCAGAGGTCAAAATTTCTGTAGAAGAGTTTCCTTTGGAATACAGTAAAGCTAAAAAAAGTTATACAGAAAAATTTATGAAAACTTACTTAAGTGTTCTTCTTTCCATAACAGGAGGTAATATTTCCCAGGCAGCAAAAATTGCAAAAATAGAGAGACAGTCTCTTCAGAAACTACTCAAAAAATACCGTGTAGACCCGTCAAAATACAGAAAGTATTGACATCTGCTTATAGATGGATAATTTTCAGGCAAAAAGGAGGTATTAAAATATTGGATAGGTTTGATTTAAAAGCTATTGAGTTTGATAAATTCTTAGAAAGATTGTCTGAGCTTACGCCAAACACAAGAACAAAAGATGTAATACTTTTTATAAAACCGACAGCAAACAGAGAAAAAGTAAAAGAAAGAATAGAAGAAGTTCAACAGTTTTTAAGCTTATTAAGAGAAGAGGGTTATTTACCTCTTTCTGAATATCCAGACATAACACAAGCTTTGAGTATGCTCTACATTGAGGACAGTATTTTGTCGACCAAAGAGATAAAAGATATAAAAAACATCCTTAGAATATCGCGGGATATAAAGAGTTTTCTACAACCCCATATAAAAGAAAAAAAATATCTGTTTTCTATCTACAAAAACCTTTACTCATCCAGAGAAACAGAAAGAATTATAGATGAAAGCATTGACAGTTCAGGTATGATAAAAGATTCAGCAAGTAGAGACCTTGCTGATGTAAGAAAAAGCATAAAAGAAGTAGAAAAAACTATTATTTCCCAGTTAGAAAAGATAATTTACAGTCCAAAATACAGTGAAGTTATTCAGGAAAAACTGATAACAGTAAGAAGAGATAGATATGTTATTCCTCTAAAACATAACTTTGCAGGAAAGATAAAAGGAATAATTCAAGATAGGTCTTCTTCTGGACAGACAGTATACGTAGAGCCTGTAACTGTAGTTGAGCTGAATAATAAACTGTCAGACCTGAAACTAAGGGAACAGATAGAAATTAGAAAAGTGTTGAAATTCCTTTCAGACATTCTACGGTCAAAAAAGAGCTTAATTAAAAAAACTTTTAATGAGATTATCCATATAGATTACCTATACACTGTTGGAAAATATGCAGTTAGATTTAACTGTAGATTTCCAGAAATATCTGAAGATATAGAGCTTTTAGAGGCAAAACATCCCCTGTTCCTCTTTATGGATAAGAAGTTTAATCCTATTGACATCAGGTTGGAAAATAAAAAAAGGGGATTAGTGATTACAGGTCCCAACGCAGGAGGAAAAACTGTTGCACTTAAAACTGCAGGAATAATTTCTGCTCTTGTTCAATCGGGAATTCCAGTCCCTGTAGCTGAAGAAAGTAAAATAACACTTTTTGATGGTATCTTTGCAGATATAGGGGACATGCAGTCAATAGAGCAAAATCTCTCTACATTTACAGCTCACATAAAAAACATAAATAGAATTCTTAAAGGTATAACGAAAAACAGTTTTGTTTTGTTGGATGAGTTAATTCCTGGAACAGACCCAGATGAAGGGTCTGCACTGGGAATAGGCATACTCCAAAAAATAAAAGAAAAAGGCTCTTTTGTTATGGTAACAACACACTTTAAACAGATAAAGCTGTATGCCCTTACAGATGATTATTTTAGCGTCTGTTCTGTTGGTTTTAATAAGGACAGTCTTTTACCTACGTATACCCTTCATTACAACTCTGTTGGAGAAAGTATGGCATTTTATATAGCTGAAAGATTAGGATTTGACCCTTACATAATAGACCTATCCAGAAAATTTGTTGACCAGCAGTTTGTTAAGTTAGAAGAAGCTATAAAAAATCTTGAGAAATATAAAACAGAGTATGAGAAAGAGCTGAACAAACTGAAAGTAGAAAGAGAAAGATTAGAAAAAGAAAAACTCCAGTATCAGAAACTTATATCAGAACTAAAAGAACAGAAGAAAAAAGGATGGGAATTAGTTCAAAAAGAAGCCCACCAGTATCTTGAAAATATTAGACAAGAAGGTTACAAAGTTCTCCAACAAGTAAGAACCTCCCGTTCAGGAAAAGCTCTTGAAGAGTTCTTGAGAGAAAAAAAAGGAAAACTCTCTGTTAGCTTAGAAGAAGAAAAAGCTGAAGAAATAAACATAGGAGATATGGTAAAGCTAAAAGGTAAGAACACAGTAGGAGAGGTGATATCTATAAGAGAAAATAAAGCTCACATAAATTTCGGAGGAATAAAAGTATGGGTAAAATTATCAGAAATAGAAAAAGAAGAAAATAAACCTACAGAAAAAAAATTTGGTTTTAGTTTTAAGAGAAAGAAAGAATACTCTTTTAAACCAGAGCTAAAAATAATAGGAAAAACAAAAGAAGAAGCAATCAGAGAAGTAGAGCAGTTTATAGATAGAGCTATTTTAGAAGGCTTCTCTACAGTGAGGATTATTCACGGGTTTGGTTCTGGAGTGCTTAGAAAAGCGATTAGAGAGTTTTTAGATACTCTTCCATATAAATTAGAGTATACAGATGCTCCGTATCAAGAAGGAGGTATGGGAGTAACTGTTGTTCACATAAAATAAGGAGGAATTATCATGGACGGTAAAAAAGTAGCAGTGCTGTTAGAAGAGTTTGTTGAAGATGTAGAGTTTATCTATCCTTTTTACAGATTTAAAGAGGAAGGATATATTGTTGATGTCCTTGCTCCTCGTATTGGAGAGTTTAAAGGAAAAAAAGGTTTACTTTTCCACTCTTCTCACCGTGTAGACCCAGAGACGGCAGACCAGTACATATGTGTATTTATTCCGGGAGGATATGCTCCAGATAGATTTAGAAGAGACAAAGAAACTATTGAGTTTATAAGACAGATGTATCTAAAGGGAAAAATTGTTGCAGCTATATGCCATGGTCCGTGGGCTTTGATATCAGCAGGTATTGTAAAAGGCAAAAGAATAACAGGATTTTTTTCTATAAAGGACGACATTCAAAATGCAGGAGCTATATACACAGGTAAACCTGTTGAGATTGATGAAAACATTATAACAGCAACAGACCCGAAAGCTATGCCAGAGATGATGAAGATACTAACCTCAATGTTAAGGGAAAAAGTATGAGTGTTTTAGGGATAGATATTGGAGGCACTTTTATAAAATTTTGCGGAAAAGAAAAGAATGAGATAAAGACAGGGAAGATATCTACAGGAAATGACATTAATAAAGTTATTTCTGAGCTTGAAAAAATTATGAAAAATTTTCAGCCTGATGTCTTAGGTATTGGAGTTGCAGGATTATACGATAAAAAGACAGGAAAGTTAACCCATTCCCCCAACATAAAATTTCTTGAGGGATTGCCATTAAAAAGGCTTTTAGAAGAGAGGTTTAACATTCCTGTGATAATAGAAAATGATGCTTCAGCGGCAGCTTTTGGAGAATACTGTTATGGAGCAGGAAAGAACAGCAAAATTTTAGTCTGTTTTACATTAGGAACAGGTCTGGGAGGTGGTCTTGTAATAAATGGAAACCTTATCAGTGGTGTTTCTGGCAGTGCAATGGAGATAGGACACACAACAATAGACATAGAAGGATGGCACTGTCACTGTGGAAGAAAAGGATGCCTTGAGTCTTATGTATCCTCTTACGGTCTTGAAAGGATGTATTTTATGCTTACAGACAAAAAGCTTTCTTCTACAGAAATAATAACCCTTGCTAATGAAGGAAACACAGAAGCAATGAAAGCCATTGAAGAGTTTTCCAAATATCTATCAACAGGTTTAATGAACGTAATTCACACATTTAACCCTGACGTTGTAGTTATTGGAGGAGGAATACCTCAACATTATCCTGCTGTTATCAGCCTTGCGGTTTCTTCTCTGAAAAATAAAGCATTTTCACTCCCATTTAGAGACTGCCAGATAAAAAAAGCAGAGCTTGGAGAGTTTAGCGGGGCATTTGGAGCTATGGCACTTGCAGAGAGGTTAATAGATGAGAGTAGTTAACCTTGTTTTTAACAGGATAGGAAACTCATTCTCAGCAATGATTGAATATGATAAGTTTAACATACAGATAACAGACAGCGTGATGTTTTCCGTATATGATACATCTGTGGAAGTGATGGGTATTTCTGTTGATGTAGATTGCCCTTTAAAGATTTATTTAAACATAGGTGGCAGTAGAACAGATATAACATTTGATAATGACAGGGTGTATATAGAAAATCTGTGGAACTTTATCCCTTCAGAAGAAGGTTTTCTTTCTGATAACAGCGAACTTTTATTTTTATCTGGAACTGACAAAAATCTTTCGGCTTATCTGAAGGAGGGCAAGCTGTTTATACCCCAGGAAGAATTTTTAAAGAGTGTTGCAAAATTTGTAATTAAGAAAATGTAGAACAGGTGGGAGATGAAGAGAATATTAGTAATCTTTTTATCTATTTTCATTACAGCCTGTAATATTGAAGAAAAAGAAAGAGCTGAAGCTGTAGGGAGGCTATCTAAATATCTTTATGAAATTGAACAGGGCAAATACTACAAAAAAATAAAAGAGAAATATCCAGACCTTCAGATAGGTCTTATATATTATGACCCTATAGACGATACTTACAAAGCTGTAGACCCAAGGAAAGGCTTTGAGAAATTAGGTTATTCAGGAACATTTAATAGAGAAATATACTACTATGTAATGTATAAGCTTACGCAAAAAGCATTAAAAGATGAACACAGATATGTTGAAAATGAACTTATAAAAACGCTAAAGATTTTCCAGTCATATATAAAAGAAGCAAGAGAAACAGAAAAGAACAATAGAAAAATGATTAAGATGATTACAACCTATGGACCTGTTGGAATTATTATTTTTTCTGTTTTTTTAGGTTCAGCTATAGGGTATCTCTTATTTTCCATTGCAAAAAGAAATCTGTCATAAAAGCTCCTTTTTAGGCTGTCTGCTCATAAGAGTTTTTACTGCTTCTTTGGGAGAAAAACCTTCATACACAACTCTGTAAACCACATCAGATATAGGAAGGTCAACATCATTTTTTTCCATTAGTATCTTTAGAGCTTTAACAGTTTTTACTCCCTCAACAACCTGTCCTACTTCTTTTAGAGCCTTTTCTACAGAATAACCTTTACCTAACAGAAAGCCAAACTTTCTGTTTCGTGAAAGCTCTCCTGTTGCTGTTAAAACAAGGTCTCCCATACCAGATAGTCCGTAAAGTGTCTGGGGTTTTCCTCCAAATACTTTTGCAACTTTTGTCATTTCATATAGTCCTCTGGTAATAAGACCAGCCCGTGCATTATTTCCCAGCCCTAATCCATCACTCGCACCTGTAGCAATTGCAATAACATTTTTAACAGCTCCCCCAATCTGAACACCTTTTATATCTTCATTCAGATAAAGTCTGAAGCTCTGGGTATTGAGTGTCATCTGTAGTTTTTCTCCCAGGGAAATTTCCCCTCCAAGTGTTACAGCTGTTGGGAGACCCAGAGCAACCTCTTTTGCAAATGAAGGACCTGAAAGAGCAAATATTAACCTTTTTTCTATTTTTAAACTTTCATATATAACTTCAGAAATCAGCTTTAATGTGTCTATTTCTATGCCTTTAGATGCTGATATAACAGGTTTCTCTACAGGAAAGTCAACATCTGTTAATACATCCCTTATGTGCTGTGTTGGAACAGCAATAATTATGATTTCTCCTTCTCTAAATACCTTCTTAACATCTGTAAATGCTGATATGTTTTCTCTTAACCTTATGCCTTTAAGATATTTTTTGTTCTCTTTTTCTTCATTGATGCTGTCAACTACTTCTTTTGACCGCCCCCATACATAAACCTTCTCAAATTTTTCCGAAAAAACCTGGGCAAGTGCTGTTCCCCAGCTACCACTTCCTATTACTGCTAAACTTTTAGAAAACATTTTCTTGCCTGCTCTTTATCAATGACATAAAATATACCCTATGGAGATATATTATCAAAACAAAAACTACATAAATAAGAAAATACTTATTATTTCACTACTGTTTGGTCTTGTTGTCAACCTGATGTTTTTAGCATTTTTAGAGTTTTATACTACTTCTGTCCCTCCTGTAGAAAAGAAAGAGATTAAAGTTAGATACATCCCGGTCAAAAAAACAGTTAAAAAGAAAAAGTTAGTCCACAAAAAGGTTCAGAAAAAGAAAGTAGTAAAAAGCAGTCAGAAAAAGGCAGGAATTTCAAAAGGGGAAAAGGTATCTAAATCACCGGTTGTTCCAGCTGTCTCTCCAGCAATCCCTGAAGTGGAAACCCTGCCAGAAAAAGAGGTAACTTTACCAGAAAAAGAAGTTGACATAGGAAATTTTTCTGACCTTCCTTTAGAAACAGGAGAGATAAAAGAGTTTAAGGCTTCTTCTTTAGGTGAGTTTAACCCATCCTTTGGAACAGATTTGAAAAAAGTTGATAAAACAGCTGAAGGAACAGCTGTAGGTAGAAAACTTATATACAGACCACAACCACCTGTGATCAAAGCAAAAATCCCTCCTCCTCCTGTAAAGGTTAAACTGTGGATTAATAGGGACGGAACAGTTTATAAGGTAGAGCTTTTAGAAACTACAGGAAATAAAAAAATTGACCGGATGATAAAAGATTACGTCCAGAGCTGGAAGTTTAACGAAATAGATAAAAATCAGAAACAGTGGGCTATTACTACTATCAGATTTAAAACAAAGATGTAATGGAAATACTTTTAAATATTTTCAAACAGTCATTTAGTGCTGTTTTATCTTATAAAATAAGAACATTCTTTTCTGTATTAGGTATTGCTTTTGGTATTGCTTCGCTAACTATCATTGTAGCTTCAGTGGAAGGCTCTTATAACAGGGCTTATCAGATAATTGATGTTTTTGGCCCTGAAAGTATTTTGATTTTTAGTGGTTCAAGGGAAGAAAGGGGAATAAGACAGAGAAAAAAGACACTCACTATGGATGATATTCAGTATCTGAAAAAAAATATTCCCCAGATAAAACTGATTATGCCGGTTTTGTATGTTGATGATGCACAGGTATACCACAACGGAAAGATAGTAACAACGAAAGTTTATGGTGTCTCAACCCAGTTTGAAGAAACATGGAACTGGTATTTAATAGAAGGAAGACTGTTTAATGAGGAGGAGCTCAAACACAAAAAGAACGTTTGCGTAATAGGGCTTTACATAAAAGAAGAGCTTTTTGATAATGAAGACCCTGTAGGTAAAATGATTGTAGTGAACAAACTACCGTGTAAAGTGTTAGGTGTATTGTCAAGAAGAGGAACAACACCTACAGGAAGAAATCTTGACGATAGAATTCTGATGCCCTATACAACAGTAATGGCAAAGATAAATCATGACTTTAAATATGTAAACTCCATCAGAATAAGATTTGAAAAAGGTTCAGATGTTGAGAAACTTGTTGAAGAGGTAAGAAAACTCTTAAGAAAAAAACATAGATTGTCTCCGGACCAATCAGATGACTTTTTCATCCTATCACCAAAAGAAATTATAAGATTTTTAGTTAACTTGACAGGAACTCTTGTTTTGTTTTTAGGTCTTTCTTCAATAATATCGTTAACAGTTGGAGGTTTTGTCCTCGCAAATCTATTTCTCCTTTCTGTAAATGAAAGAAAAAAAGAGATAGGAATTAGGAGAGCAGTTGGGGCAAAAAAGAAAGACATCGTATTCCAGTTTTTAGTTGAAGGATGGCTTGTTTCTGTAGTAGGCTCAGTTTTTGGTTTTATAATAGCTATCGGAGGAGCTAAATTACTGACCTTTATTGCTCAGTTTCCTATAAAGTTTTCTCCTATCGCATTCTTATTAGCTGTAGTCACATCTATAATAGTAGGAACAGTTTCTGTTCTTAACCCTGCCCTAAAAGCTGCCAGACTCAATCCAATTGAGGCAATTAGAGAATGATTATAATCCACAAAATAGCTCTGTATACAGCAGTTATAATAAGAATATTTAAAGAATACAAACTGAGGTCTGTTCTGTCTATTCTCGGTATTGGATTTGGCACCTTTGCTTTAATTGCTATGATTTCTATTTCCCATTCTCTACAGGAGAAAAGCCGTCAAGAGGTAGAAAAATTTGGTAAAAACCTTGTCGTAGTAAAAGCTGGAAAGGTAAGGGTTTTTAGAAGAAGTTCCAGAAGCATAACATCTGCAAAAACATTAAAAATATCAGATGCATTAGCAATAAAGCAGCATATAGACCACGTAAAAACAGTTCTACCGTCTTTCCAGATTTCTTACCCTATCAGAAAAGGGGGAACAACGATATTTTCAACAATAATAGGTGTTGGAGGAGAGTATCCACAAGTTAGAAACATAAAAGTTATGAAAGGACGCTTTTATTCAAGAAAAGAAGAACAATCAGGGGAAAAGGTTATCGTTTTAGGATACAAGATAGCAAAAGATTTTTTTGGAGATGAGGAACCTGTAGGGAAAACTCTTCTAATATTTAGGGTTCCATGCAGGGTAATCGGTGTAATGGAAGAGAAAGGAACAGATGTGTCAGGAGAGGACCAGGACAGTCTGATATACACTCCCCTAAAGACAGCAATGAGAAGACTGGCAAATGTTGACTACATTAACACTATATATGTTCAGGTTGAACACCGTGATTACATACCCTATGTAAAAAGAAAAATAAGACAGCTTTTAAGAAAAAGACACCACATAAAACCGGGAGAAAAGGAAGACTTCACAGTTCTTTCTCCAGACGATTATCTGAGAATGGAAAGGGAAGCACTCCACATATTCAGTCTGTTAGGTAGTGTATCTGCAGTAATATCGTTTATTATCGGGGGAATAGGTATACTGTCTATAATGATACTTATTGTAAATGAAAGGATTGAAGAGATAGGGATTAGAAGGGCCGTTGGAGCAAAAAAAACTGACATTTTGTTCCAGTTTTTATTAGAGTCAAATATTATAGCGTTTTTGGGAAGTGTTATAGGAAGTCTTTTAGGAAGTATGTTCTGTCTGATTATTTTCTTCTTTTTCTCCCTGCCTATGACGCTTTCTTTAGAATGGGTGATGATATCTTTTTTACTTTCTTTTATAACAGGAGTTTCAGCAGGTATATACCCTGCATACAAGGCAGCAGGAATAAAACCTATTAATGCGTTAAGAAGGGTTTAAAATCACTAATTATTAACTTAATATAAATATTAATAAAATATCGAGAGTGGTGGTGTGGCATGAGTCTCAGAAAAAAATTTATACTCAGGCTTTTCTTAATTCTCTTAATAGTTCTTGTGTTCACCATATCAATAAATGCTTTAAGTTTTAGGGATTATGGTATCCACAATGCTGAAAAAACAGGAAAGATAATTGCCCAGCTGGTGAGAGATGGTTTGACGGCTCACATGATAACAGGGACGATGGATAAAAGAGATTATTTTCTTAACCAGATAAAAAGAATTGAAGGAATAGAAAGTTTGTGGATTATAAGGGGAGAACCAGTTGTTAAACAATTTGGGAAAGGGAGTAAATACGAGGAGCCTAAAGACCAGTTGGATATAATGGCTTTAAAAACAGGAAAAGTGCAAAAAAAGTTAATAGAAGACATAAATTCTGTTAAATACAGAATAACAATTCCTTACACAGCAGATAATACTGGAGAAATTAACTGTATGATTTGTCATACAGTTTCTAAAGGAGAAGTTTTAGGAGCTGTCAGTGTCTTAATGGACATTTCAGACATAAGGTCTTATGCTCTAAATACTACTACGATAATACTTATAGGTTCAATTTTTGTTCTTTTTCTTTCTGGATTATATATGTATAAATTTGTAGGTAAGTATGTTGACCTGTTTGGCAAGCTAAAGGAGGCTATGTCTAAAGCAACTAAAGGAGATTTTTCATTAAGAATAAAAACCAATCTTAAAGATGAAGCAGGAAAAACAGTTCAGGAGTTCAACAACTTTATGGAAAAGCTCTACAGGAATTTTTCTGAAATAAAAAAAGTTATGAATGCCCTTGCAGATGCTGACCTTTCTGTCAGAATAAATACAAAAATGGAAGGGGAGTTTGAAAACTTAAGACAGAACATAAACAAAAGTATTGATGCTCTGTCTATAACATTGGGCATAACAATAGAAGGATTTTCAAGAATTATAAAACAGCTAAGAGAAGTATCTGACCAGATTATGGAAGTATCAAAAGACCTTGAGTTAGAAAACCAGAACATCCATCAGATTAAAAACTCTATTATTCAAATTTCCGAGAAAATCAATTTTATATCAGAAAATGCCTTATTACTTGAAAAAATTGGAAATCAGGTTCAGGTTAATATTGAAGAGGGAGAAAAAAACATTTATGAATTAAAAAACTCTATAGAAAAGCTTACAGAAGCAGGGGAAAATATAAATCAGGCTATAGGAAGCATCATAGACATAGCAAGTCAGACAAACTTGCTTGCTTTAAATGCTGCAATAGAGGCTGCAAGAGCAGGGGAAACAGGAAAGGGCTTTGCTGTGGTTGCTGATGAAGTAAGAAAATTAGCAGAAACAACTTCTGAGTTTGCAAAAAGGATTCAAGATATGGTAGGAGAGATTTTTGAAAATATTAGGAAAGCTTCAAAATCTGTAGAGAAAACAGATAACGGCTACGTAACAATGTCTAAAAACTACAGTAAGATGTCTGAACTTCTTACCCAGATTACAGACCATATTAAGCATCAAAACGAATCTATAAAACAGATGTCTGACAATATACAAAACGTAACACAGATATCAGAAAAAACGACACAAAAGAATGAAAACATTAAAGAAGAAGTTATCCAGCTGACAGAAATTGCAGAAGAGGTAAGAGAAGAAGTAAACAAATTTAAACTAAAAGGGGAGTGATTACTCCCCGGGAAATCTTTTATAAAAGTCGTTCATTCTTTCATAGTAATGAGCTACCTGCAGAACTGTGCCCTCGTCAAAAGGCTTACCGATAATCTGCATTCCCACAGGAAGACCTTCTTTAAATCCACAGGGGATGCTTATACCGGGAACGCCTGCCATGTTAACAGAAACAGTAAATATGTCAGACAGATACATCTGTATAGGGTCGCTCACCTTTTCCCCAATTTTGAAGGCAACATCAGGAGTTGTTGGCGTAATAATAACATCAACCTTTTCAAATGCTTTCATAAAATCCTGATATATCAGTGTTCTTACCTTCTGGGCTTTTAGATAATAAGCATCGTAATAGCCAGAGGACAGAGAATATGTTCCCAGCATTATCCTTCTTTTTACTTCAGCTCCAAATCCTTCATCCCTCGTTTTTGAATACATCTCTTCAAGGTCTGAATATTCAGGTGTTCTGTATCCGTATCTCACACCGTCGTATCTTGCAAGGTTAGAAGATGCTTCAGATGGAGCAATGATGTAATAGGCTTCAATAGCATACTTTGTCGTTGGCATGGATATTTCTATAACTTCAGCTCCTTCCTTTTCAAGCTGATTTACACCGCCCAGCACCATCTCCTTTATCTGGCTGTCTAAACCCTCCACAAAAAACTCCTCAGGCAGACCTATCTTTAGACCTTTTATGTCTCTACCAATAAAAGAGAGAAAGTCAGGAACCTCTCTATTTACAGATGTTGAATCTTTTGGGTCTTTTCCAGATATAACGTTCATAAGAAGTGCAGCATCTTCCACTGTTCTTGTTATGGGGCCAATCTGGTCAAGAGATGAGGCAAATGCCACAAGCCCATATCTTGAAACTCTACCGTAAGTAGGCTTCAGCCCTACTACACCACAGAAAGCAGCAGGCTGTCTTATTGAACCTCCTGTGTCAGAGCCTAAAGCTCCAGGAACTATCCCAGCTCCAACAGCAGCTGCAGAGCCACCAGAAGAGCCTCCCGGAACTCTCTCTGTATCCCACGGATTTTTTGTGGGGAAAAATGCAGAGTTTTCTGTTGATGAACCCATTGCAAACTCATCAAGGTTTGTCTTACCTGTTATGATGTATCCCTTTTCTTTCAGTTTTTTTATAACTGTTGCATCAAAGGGGGGAATGTAGTTTTCAAGGATTTTTGAAGAGCATGTGGTTTTTATTCCTTTTGTGGATATGTTGTCTTTTATTGCTATGGGAATACCAAAAAGTTCAGGTATTTCTTCTATCTGTGATAGCTGTTTATCTTTTTCCTGTGCTTCTTTCAGTGCCTCTTCCATAAGGTTTGTTACATAACTGTTTATCTCTGGCTCAAACTTCTGAGTTCTTTCGTAAAAAGATTCCACTACTTCAGAAGGCTTAACCTCTTTTTTCCTTATAAGGTCAGAAAGCTCTTTTAATCCCTTTCTCCATATTTCCATATCTTACCCCTTAAAGCTCGTGTTCTTCTTCTGTTGCAGGTGGTTTTGCAGGAGAGATTTTATCAAAGTATTCTTTATATCTTCTATCTATAAAATCTCTATTTTTTTCTGCTTCCTGTGCATGTTCTACACAAAGGGTTGTCCACGGAACAGCCTTCAGTCTTTCTTCCTCAATAGGCTTACCACATACCTCACAGTATCCGTAACTTCCTTCTTTTATTCTCTCTAATGCTTTATCTATTTCCCTTAGTATTTCTATCTCTATGTCTTCTAATTCTCCTAAAACAATCTCTGTGTAATCTATCTTTGCATAATCTTCAAGGTCTTCAGGAATTGTTATTCCTTCCTCGGTTAGTTTTTTTATAGTTTCTTCCTGCTTTAAGTACCTGTCTAAAATCTGCTTCTTTTTCTCCAGCAGCAGTTTTCTAAATTCTATCATTTTTTCCCTGTCCATCACTATACTCCTCCCTTGAATATAATTAAATTCTCTCAAAAAAAGAAATGTCTGTCTACCAGTATGTTAAAATATAACAGATTTATTAAGACTGAGCAGAGGTTGTAATGTCCCTGAAAGTTCTTTTTTACTTTCCCCTTTTTGTTTTAGGAATTATAGCAGGATTTTTTTACTTTACCCATCTGTTTAAAAGTGTCAGCAGTTTTGGAACAGACAAAGGTAAAGTTCTCAGGAGTATGATGATTAGACTCCCTATTCCTGTTGTGGCAGTTTTGCTTGGAAGTCTTGCAGGTATTGGGGGGATAATATCTGTTCTGGTAGGTTTTACAGTTTTCCAGATTTATTTTTTAGTTAAGGTGGGAACCCAGCTGAAAAAAGAGGTTGAGGAAGAGGCAGAAAGGCTCTCTCAGGAAGAAAACACAGAGAATAAATAAAGATGGAAACAGCTTTATACATTGCTTTCTTTCTATTTGGAACAATTATAGGCAGTTTTTTAAATGTGCTGATATACAGACTTCCAAGGGGCAGGTCTATTGTAAAACCTGCATTTTCTTTCTGTCCAGAGTGTGGGAAAAATATAAAGTGGTACGACAACATTCCTGTAATTTCTTACCTGATTTTAAAAGGAAAATGCAGAAACTGCGGGGCTAAAATCAGCCTCAGATACTTTGTTGTTGAGCTTATAACAGGTATTGCCTCTGTCCTTTCCTACATGAAGACAGGTTTATCTGTGGAATACATATTTATTTTTATCTTTTTATCACTGATGATTGCAATAACGTTTATTGATATAGACTTTAAGATAATACCAGATGAGCTTAATCTGTCTGGATTTTTAACAGGAATTGTTTATACATTTTTTAGAGAAGATTTTACCCTGTTAGACGGTCTTTTGGGAGCAGTGACTGGAGCAGGTTTTTTGTGGGCGATAGCTTACCTGTACATGAGATTTAGAGGTATAGAAGGTCTTGGTATGGGAGATGTAAAAATGATGGCTTTTGTAGGTATGTATGTGGGATGGTTTGGAGCTTTGTTTACTATATTTGTCGGCTCTTTTTTAGGGGCGCTGGTTGGAGGTCTGTCTGCTTATCTTCTGAAGGCTGAGGATAAGGGCAGATTTGAGATACCTTTTGGTCCTTTCCTTGCTTTTGCAGCTGTGGTTTATATATTTTTCGGTGATGTTGTAAAAGACTGGTATCTGGGGGGAATGATGTGAAGTATCAGATTAAGTTTAAACTGTGGGTTGAAAAGGATGGAGATATTATTATAGGTCTTGGAAGGGATAAACTCCTTAGAGAGATTGAAAAAACTGGTTCAATATCAAAGGCAGCAAAAAATGTGGGAATGTCGTATAAAAAGGCATGGAGCTTTCTGAAAACGATGGAAAGCAGATTGGGGGTAAAGCTGGTAAAAACACAGAGAGGAGGTAAGAAAGGAGGAGGAACACAGCTTACAGAAGAAGCGAAACAGCTCCTGTCAGATTTTGAAAGGATAAGCACAGCATTTGAAAATCTGAAAAAACAGCTGGAAAAAAATGGATAAAAAGATATTCAATCTGAGGAGATATTACTTCTCTTTTCTTTATCTGTCTTTTATATATGTGGCTGTTCTTATATTGATTATAGGAAAAAGTGTCAAACCTGCTAAGATAACAGATACAGATGGAATAATTTTGGGAAGCATGGGAATAGTTCCTGCTGTTATCATAATTTTGAGAAAAATCAGATATGTATACGAAAAAGGCATTTACATAAAACTACTGCTGTTAGGGCAGTTGCCCCTTGTAGTGGGAACATTTTTTTCTATTTTTAAGTCTAACTATGTATACTTTTTTGTAGAGTATCCTATATTTTTGCTCACATATCTGCTTTTACTACCAACAGGGAAGGCTGTAAAAAATGAAAGAGCTTGAAAAGATAAAAAAGTGGAAAAGGGAAGGAAAAAAAATCGTTTTTACAAACGGCTGTTTTGATATTATACATGCAGGGCATGTTGATTATTTAGAAAAGGCCAAAGCATTAGGAGACATACTTGTTGTTGGTCTAAACAGTGATGATTCAATAAGAAGGATAAAAGGAAAAGACAGACCTGTAAACATTCAGCAGCATAGAAAAAAAGTGTTAGAAGCTTTAAAACCTGTTGACCTTGTTATTGTGTTTGATGAGGACACCCCAGAGAAACTGATAAAGATGATAAAACCGGACGTTCTTGTGAAAGGTGGAGACTGGAAGATTGAAAACATTGTGGGAGCAGACTTTGTGAAATCTTACGGTGGAACAGTAACAACCATTGATTTTGTTTATGATATATCAACCACAAAGATTATTGAGAAAATAAAAAGATGAACCTTGCTAACCAGATAACAATCTTCAGGATATTTCTTATACCTGTGTTTGTAATCCTTATAGGATACAACAAACCCCTTTATGCCCTGATTGTTTTTATTATTGCTGGTCTTACAGATGCATTGGACGGCTTTGTTGCCCGTAGATTTAACCAGATAACAACATTAGGCAAAATCCTTGACCCTATAGCTGATAAGGCTCTCCTTATTAGTAGTTTTGTTTTTATTTCCACATCAAACCTTGCTGTGAAGTTTCCTTACTGGTATGTGGTTATTGTTATAAGCAGGGACATTTACATACTCCTTGGTAGTGCTCTGATATATTTTCTAAAAGGCTATCTTGACGTGAAACCTTCAGTATTTGGAAAAGCAACAACATTTTTTCAGATACTTTCTGTTATAACAGTTCTTGTGGCGAACATCACATTAGTACCTGACTTGGTGGTGAAGGGCATTATATACACTGCAACTTTCTTTACTGTTTTATCAACGCTGACATACACCTATGACGGCATACAGCAGCTAAAGTAATCTAAAACTCTCTGTATCTCTCCAAAGCTGAAAGTATACTATTTTTAATCTGGTTAATATCTTTTATTCTCTCAAAACAAAAATCTGCATTGCACAGATAAACTACAAAATCCCCTTCTGCTCTGTATCCTATTTTCTTTAGCCTATTTTTGTCTTCTCTATCTATAAAATCAACGAAGGTGTAAACTGGAAAACTTCTGAAGATATAAGGCAGCTTTTTTGCCTGCTCCTTGCCAGCTACAACATGGAGCATCAGTGGAGGCTTCAGATAAATCATGTAAGCTATGGCAGTGTTCAGATTTATCCTGTCAGGGAGATGTTTTATTATACTGTCTGCAAATCTTTTATACTCCTCATCTCCTGTTATCATAAACAGACCATACAGCTGATAAATAGCTCTTCTGTTGAGGAGTATAATGTCGTCTATAAAAGAAATCCTGTTTAAACTCAGGCCAATATCCTGCTGGTCTGTCAGTATTCCTGTATGCTTGGAGTGGTAATATTTTTTGAGCATCTGTGCAGTCTTTTCTGCTGTTTTTAGATATTTTTCCTCTCCTGTTATCTGGTAAGCTGTCAAAACTGCCTCAAGGGTGTAAACGTTTGAGCTGAGAAAGTATCCTCCCTTTTCTGAATACAGCACACCTTTATCTTTAAATGCTTCTTTCAAAACTGTATCTAAAGTATTAAGACCAGTCTGTAGATATTTTCTGTCTCCTGTGAATATGTAGCTGTAAAGTAAAGCTTTTGATATAAGAGCATTTCTGCCGTAATAAAATCTTTTTTCTATTTTTGGAGAATGTCCAATCTTTTTAACTGCTCTTTCCCTTTCTTCTCTGCTGAGTTTAAAAAATTCCTCACCACTCATAAGCAGCGTTCCTTCTTCATCAACAATGTCAGCTCCCTGAGAGTTGTAAAACAGCTTACGCTGGGGACTGTACAGTTTTGTCAAAGCAAAATCAACAAGTGATAGGGCATCCTTCAGGTATTTTCTGCTCCCTGTTATGCTGTAGATATCAAAGAACATCACAGATAGGTCTGCCTGGTCTTTCAGCAGTTTCTCATAATGGGGCTCGCTCCAGAACTGGTTTACGCTGTATCTATAAATCCCCCCTTCTACAGGGTCTATCAGCTTTTCGTATCCTTCTGCTGTTTTTAAAAGCATACTTTTTGCTTCTTTGTCTCCTTCAAGCAGATAGTAAAGCATTAAAAAGTGGGGCAGCTCCTCCTCTGGAAACTTTGGAGCCCCAAAAAATCCTCCGTTTTCCCTGTCAAAACGGATTTTTACAGACCTGAAAGCCTTTCTGATAAATTTTTCAGAAGGTTCTTTCAGTGAGGTTTTTTTAATAAATCTCCTGTAAAATCTTTTTTCCTTTTTCCTGTTTTCTTCAGCTATTTTTTTTATCTGCCTGTCAGAAAGGGATGCAAAGTAAGACAGAACTTCTATCATCTCTTCAGGGGGAACATAAATCCTCCCATAAAGAATATTCCCATTTTTATCAAGTATTACAGTGGAAGGAAGACCTCCCTGATTGTACTTCTTGTTTATCTCTGGTCTTTCCTCTGCATCTACCCTTACTGGAACAAAATGTCTGTTTATAATCCTTACAACATCAGGGTCTCTGTATGTGGTGTTTTCCATAACATTGCACCAGTGACACCACTGGGCATATATGTCCATCAAAATCAGCCTGTTTTCCTCTTTTGCCTTTTTGATTCCTTCTTCAAAACTCAGCCAGTTAATCTGTGATGCGTAAGATACTCCTGCAACAAGCAAAGCTATTATAAATTTCCACATAAAAACAGTATAAATACAGACAGGATAAATTCTGTGAATTTTCTCATAAACTCTAGTAGTCTATTCCTTTTTTTGCCTTTATTCCCCTGTAAAATGGATGTTTTACCTCTCTCATCTCTGTAACTAAGTCTGCCACTTCTATAAGCCAGTAGGGACAGTATCTTCCTGTCAGTATGAAATCTATATTTTCCCTATCCTTTAGGAGGACAGACTTTATCTCCTCTTCACCGATTAATCTGTAATGGAGGGCAACACATATCTCATCTAATATAATCAGACTGTACTTTTCAGATTCAGCAGCATTTTTCAGATAATCTATTCCTTCCTCTGCCAGTCTGTAATCTATTTCAGAGAAAGGTTTAAACCCCATCTTTATCAGCTCTGGTTTTTTCTTTAGCTCTTCTTCTGGCAGATAAAATCCCTTTCTTCCAAAACTGACAACATCAAAACCTTTTATGTGAGAGAGAACAGCATACTCCGATGAAAGTTCTTTTACCTTCATAAACTGTATCATCAGAACATTCAGACCTGCTCCAACAGCCCTTATACCTGTTCCAACAGCTGCCGTTGTTTTACCTTTTCCATTTCCTGTAAAAACATAAATCATATCTCACATACACTCCATCCACATACTGGACATTTTTTACAGCCTTCAATATTTATAAGGGGAGAGCCACAAACGGGACATTTCTCTCCTGTGGTTTCTCCTGTTTCCCTGATTTCTGATTTTATTCCTGCTTCCTTGTATATGGTAGGTCCCTTTGCTTTTACGTCTTTCAGTGATGTCAGCTCTGTTTTTTTCTCCTCTTCTTCTGCTCCTGCAATATAGACTCCTTTTATTGATTTGTATCTGTAAACAGTAAGACCTTTACAGCCCAGTGAGTGGGCTAAAAGATAAGCCTTTTTCATATCTTCCACTGTTGCATTTTCTGGAAAGTTTATCGTTTTTGAAACAGATGAATCTGTCCATTTCTGAACAGAAGCAAGAGCTCTAACATGGTCTTCTGCTGATATGTCAAGTGCTGTAACAAATATTTTTTTCCACTTATCTGGTATATACTTTATCTGCTGAATGCTTCCTTCTCTTTTTGAGACCTCCTTTATCAGGCTGTCGTCAAACAGTCCTTCCCTTTCTATCGTTTTTTCAAAAACTGGGTCAACATAATAAAATGTTCCTACCGTTACCTTTTTTTCGTAAACAAGACTGAACACCGGTTCAATACCAGAGGACGTTCCTGCTATCATGCTTATGGAGCCTGTTGGGGCTACAACTGTTGTAAATGCATTTCTCAGGCCGTACTTTTTTATCTTTTTGACTAACTTTTCCCAATCTAAATGCCAGCTTTCCCTCTCTTCAAACCCTCTAATGGGCATCTTTCCTTCAGGATAGAAGCTTTTCCTGTATGTGGGAAATCTTCCTCTTTCCCTTGCCAGTTTTATGGATTCTTCCTTTGAGTAGTAGTTGACAAACTCCATAACCCTTTCCATCATTTTTCTTCCTTCTTCACTGTTGTAAGGAAGCTCCAATTCAAACAGCATATCAGCAAGTCCCATTATTCCCAGTCCTATCTTTCTGTTTTTCAGCGTCATCTTTTCAATTTCAGGGAAAGGGTATTTGTTTACATCAAGAACATTATCTAAAAATCTTGTTGCTGTCCTTACAGCCCTTTCAAACTCTTCCCAGTCAAAGTAAACCTTTCTGCCTTCCTGACTGAACTCTTCTTTAACAAAAGCCCACAGATTTAAGGAACCTAAATCACAGCTTTCATTGGGATACAGGACAACTTCCCCGCATGGATTTGTTGCATATATCTTTCCAAATGCTTTTATGAGGGGATTGTATCTGTTTATGTTGTCGTCAAACAGCAGTCCCGGTTCTGCCGATTCCCACCCTTCGTAAACAATAAGGTCAAAAAACGAGCGGGGGTTGATATATTTCCATACCTTTCCATCTCTCGGATTTATCAGAGGATATGGTCTGTTTTCCCTGTAGTAATCCCAGAAATCTTCCTTTAAAAACACTGATATATTAAAGTTTGTCAGCTGTCTGTTTCCCTTTTTTGCAACAATAAACTCTTCAACATCAGGATGGTTGCTGTTTAGAATTCCCATGTTAGCTCCCCTTCTTACTCCCCCTTGCTTTATAACGTCTGTCATTTTGTCGTAAAGGGTCATAAATGCAATGGGACCTGAGCTTTTACCGTGGGTTGTACTGATGTAATCACCCTTTGGTCTGAGTTTTGAGAAGTTGTAACCACATCCTCCACCTGCCTTAAAAATAAGAGCAGCCCTTTTTAGAGTTTCCATTATGGACTCTATAGAGTCTTCCATATCTAAAACAAAACACGCCATTCCCATACCAAGTGGATTACCAAAGTTAACTAAAACCGGAGTGTTTGGCATAAACTTTTTGTGCGTCATAAGATTGTAATACTGGTTTATCTCCTCTTCATAACTGTCAAACTCTCCACTTTTTATCATCTCTATTATCTGAGAGAGTCTTTTTTTCATCTTCCTTTCACTGTTTAATCTGCTGTAAACCCTTATAAGCCCCTCAATATGGTATCTGTTAAGGGTATATCTGCCTATTTTCAGTTTTCCCTCTAATGCTTCAGGGTTTATCTTTTCTTTCTTCTGTTTTTTGCTTAGTCTTTTCAGGGAATATACTCTGCTGTCGTAAAGGATTGAGGGAATTGTTGTATGAACGGCCACCCTTTCAAAAAGCTGTTTAGGAGATTCAACTATCTTTCCTGTCCTGTCTCTTGACAGGTATCGGGAAGCAAGAATTCTGAGGGCGTTTATATCAAACCTCTTATCAATCTCATCAATCTCTTTCTTGCCTAATATCTGCTGTTTTTCTTTCCTTATTTCTGCCCTTTTCTGCCGGTAAAGTATGTAAGCTTTTGCAACCCTTGCCAGTCCTTCTTCTATCAGAACCTGTTCAACAATGTCCTGAACCTGCTCTACAGTTGGTATCTCTTCCTTTTTAAGACTTTTTTCTAATTTGTTTACAACCTTCTGGGATAATCTCTTTGCAAGCTTTAAATCCTGCTCTCCTGTTGCAAGCATTGCCTTATAAATAGCATTCGTTATCTTTTCAGGATTAAATGGAACAACTCTACCGTCTCTTTTAATGATTTTTTTAATCATCTTAAAATCTCCACCTTTCCTTATTAATTAAATTTCATTTTTTTGCTTTTTTAGTTCAAGCTGGAAAAATAATTTCAGATGTTTAAAATTTAAATTAAAAAAGGAAAAATTATGACTTTCAAGAAAGTTCTTTACAGAAAAAAGATAAAAGAGCTTCCACAGGAGCTTCTTCCAAGGGAAAAAGCATTAAAGTTCGGTATAGAATCTCTGTCTGATGTTGAGCTTCTTGCCCTTTTGCTGGGACAGGGAACAAAGGATATGAATGTTTTGGGACTTGCTGATAAGATACTTCAGGGTAAATCTTTAGAAAGCTTGAAAAATATAACGCTAGAAGAACTGCTAAAAATCAAAGGCATCGGAAAAGCAAAAGCACTGCAGGTTCTTGCAATTTCTGAAATACTCAAAAGGATTGAAGAAGAGGAAGAAAAGCTGTCCTTCAGCAACCCTGATGATGTTTACAAGCATATAAAATGGCTTGCAAAAGAAAAACAAGAGAAGATGATAGCTATTTATACAAACACAATGAACCAGCTTCTTGGTGAAGAAACTGTTGCAATAGGCTCTGTAAATGTTGTAAATGTTAAGCCAAGAGACATATTCATATCTGCCCTTCGCTACAATGCTTATGGTATCATTCTTGTTCACAACCATCCAGAAGGGGAATGTGAACCGTCTAAAGAGGACATTCAGTTTACCCAGATGATTAAAAATCTCAGTATTCAGATGGGGTTTGAGCTTTTAGACCACATAATTGTGTGTAAAAAAGGTTATTTCTCCTTTGCATCCAGCAGAATAACCTAGTAAAATTAATGTTAGTAAATACTAACCGCAGAGGAGAAAAGTTATGAAGCAGTGGAAGCCACCTGCTGAAAATCTTCCAAATATAACAGACCGTATCACAGAGGGAGCTTTTATGCCTCAGTTTTTTCAGCTTATAAATATAGTGTGTTAAAAAATCGCATGGATAGATAAAATACTATATACGAGGGGGAAGAAGGATAGACTTAAAGAGAATAAACCTGAATAAACTACTGCAGATACTAGACAAATTAGTAGAAAGCAGAAAAAACAAAAGTTAAATTATAGTAATATGGGGGATTAGGTGGATAGATACACAGATTACAGTAAGTTATTCTATAGAATAGAAAATGTAGTTACATATTCATTAATTTTTTTTTATATTTTATTTT
>Ga0256833_1000104_pt1 | contig 63599 bp, 68 predicted proteins | sample 356284metaG_FD_190535 | JGI IMG/M metagenome (GOLD analysis project Ga0256833, IMG submission 190535) | Hydrothermal vent microbial communities from Mid Atlantic Ridge, Atlantic Ocean - 356-284 | ecosystem: Environmental > Aquatic > Marine > Hydrothermal vents | place: Atlantic Ocean: Mid... | reverse complement strand
AATTTCTTATGGGAGGACAATGACTGCCGGGCTCCTCGGGCGCGCCTATCCATGTGATACCGATTGTTCTGCTACCAATACGGACTTGTCCCCGCCGCCATGAGAGGTCTATTGGCGGTGTGACCGTTATTCCTCCAAGGAACTCTTTTCCTACAGTATACGGTATTATATTATTATCTATTTTATGAAAAATATTATATAATTTTTTTACTTCATAACCGTAAGCTACAAGATCTATATCCGAGTTTTCATGGTAATACCGGCCCGCGTAGGACCCTGTAAGCCCTATCTCGCCAGAACGTATATTGGCTACTCTGACAATTGCTTCGATGGCTAGTGCAGCATATACTTCATAGGGCGTTTCTGGAGAGTTCACGATATCTAATAGTGCTTCACGAGGATCAATATATAATATTATATCATTATAATTTATAATTGGAATATTATAATTATATAAATTATCATTAATTTTTCTAATTCTAGACAATTCTACAGCCCTACTAAGACCTTTCGGGCCGTAACCACTGATTATCCTTCTAAATCTAAGGTTGGAATGCCGATGAACCCAAGGCCCGCCAGAGCTATGATACACATATTTTGGCATAACAATACAGTAGTCGTCAATAAAAGGTAGTCCAAGGCTTTCAACTACAACTAGATCTCTAGTGAGCATTAGGGCCCCATACTTACATAAGCTCGTATCCATTTCCATTCTCCCACGACGTCCTACAGATGCACCCATTAATATCGGGCGAGACTATTGTCAAGCTGCCATTCCTAGCGAGAAAAGCATCTCCTCTAATAATGTACTCTCCAGGCTTCAATGACTGGTACCTGGTCCTCCACGTTTCCAGGATAATTATAGTATTTCTAACGCTATGGTCAAGAGGCTCTATCCTGTAGCGGGCGGGAACAGTAATATCGGAAGCATAGCTTTGCGTGGTAAGATATCCCCTTATCTCCACCCTTCCCATGCTCCACTGTAATGGCTGTGTTTGCTCGCACGGTAGGGGCGCGGTTCTTGTTATTATCCTAAGAGTATAGCTTGTCCCGTTGAAGCAGGATTCTGTGAGGCTTCCCGCTATGTGTAATTCGTCGATCCCTATATCGGTTCTCTCTTTTCGTTTGCTTATTATCCTATCAATATTACATTGTTTTATTAAACCTTTTTTAAATAAATATAATAATTTTTTCTTTATATTGACTGGATTACCGTACAGGATTATGTCGACGTCGCTTTCCTCGGGGGTCTCACATCCGATCGCCCAGGAACCTGTAAGGCCTGCCTTGTTTGGGCCGAGAATCTCTATAAACCTCCGTATTTGTTCTGGGAGGTCTTTGCTTCTTAGGGCATAAACCCTCCATGGATCAAAATATTTTATTATATTATTTATTTTTAATATAAATGCGTATCTTGAGATGCATGGTATAAAACGCCAACCCTCCCAATGCCCGCCACCTCCAAAACATAACGGTCCACGCCCATACGGAACGGCAATATAACCCTCAATAGGGTGCAAGTACCCTTTGACCAGGAATAGGCCTGTAGCACCGTTTACTGAAGACTCAACTATGCAGCCATCGACGCAACCCCTCATCCCTCCTATCACCCGGGCCGGGTATGAGATGGGTCCCATCACAGCTACCAGCATTAAACCATAGCTTGCCCGTTAACCCCTCCCTGCAAACAGCATACTCCATCCCAGCTCGACGGGCGGCATCTATTACCGGGCCCAGCAGTTTCTCGCGGAGGCTCTTTCGGAGATAGATGTACCCGTTAACCTTAACCCCCTGCTCGCTATAGAGCTTCCGGATCCTCTCTCCCAGACCTCCAAAAGCTGAGACTAGCCTTTTCAAGCTATCCGGTCTCGCCTTATACGTGCTTGTTACCACGAAAACCGCGCCGGCCTCTGCAATCGAGCCTATGAGATCCTCAATCATGTATGGGTCATCGTTTAGATACGGAATAATGGGGTCGACCCGCACACCGGCGGGCACGCCAGCTCTAGTGGCGGTGCGAAGAGCGTTCAAGCGTGAGACCGGGGTTGGCGCTCCAGGCTCCACATACAGTGAGATAGAGGGGTCTAGGGTTGTGATTGTGGGGGTTATAGCTACGTGGCCTTTAACCATTAAATCGAGATCCCGCTTGGCGTAGAGCGTTCCCTTAGTTGTCACTAGTACCTTCCTATTTTCGGCTACCAATAGTTTAAGCGCCGCCCGTGTGAGACCGTAGTACGCCTCCTCCGGGGGGTAGGGGTCGCTGCTGGTCCCAATGTTTATCGGGATTCTTTTGTCATATCTTCTCAGATCCCTGGCAAGCCTCGCGATAAACTGTTTTTTCGGACTGCTGTCCCTGAGCCCTATGTAGGCTGTGGCATAACAGTATAGACACTTAAAACTGCACCCCGTATACGGGTTTAGGCTCAACTTGAAAGGACATGTGCATAACGGGCTGTTCCAAGGGTCGAAAGGGGCGGAGAACTTGGCTCCCCGTGCTTCTCCTTTTAGGATGGTTAGAGCTCAATGTTGGCGTGCCTCTCCCTCATAGCGTCTTCTGAGACGCCGAGAATGTTCATTAGACTGTATATTATTCCGTCGAGGAAGACCATGGCCGTATCCTCAAATAATGTTCCGAGGGGTGCGAACGGCTCATGTATACCAAGTATCTGTCTCGCGAAATAGTCCGGCATTTTTTCGCTCTTAGTCCTGCCGGGAACCCTAACCACTATATCTGCCAGCTTACCTAGCGGACTGTCAGGGAAGGTTGTTACCGCTACAACCGTTGCCCCCACTTGCTTGGCGGTTTCAGCGGCGGTCACTATAAGCTTAGTCCTCCCCGACCCGGATATCGCCACTACCAGGTCTCCTTTCCTGACGCTCGGAACTATTGTATCCCCTAGCACGTACGCACTATAGCCCATGTGGAGTAGTCTCATTGCAAACGCTCTTCCCACGAGACCGCTCCTACCGGCTCCCATAACTAGAACCTTTCTCCTCCCACTATCCTGATATACTTCAACGAGAGCATCGAGGAATCTAGCAACCTGCTCCGGGTCTATTTCCTTCGAGGCCTTCTTTATAAAGCTCGCAATATCCTCCATGGCAGACAGTGCTAGATATGCATAGTTCAAGCTCCCATCATCCAATCTTATCTCACCATACATGCCAGCGATGCTGTTCAGACCTTAGGGTTTAACCCGCATCTCCCGGTTGAACAGTTTTAATCTTGAAAGGGTAAAAAGCCGTCATCCTGTCATATACTATTCTGGGGAGCCCCGCCGGTCTCACGTCCGCCGAGACCCGGAAACACGTATCCGGGCATGAAGATGACGGCGGAACGGTGAGGCGGGGCACACCTCCCAGTTATTCTTATCTTATTATATATTTTAGAATAATGTAGGAATAGTTAAGGCTCAGGACCGGCTCGACAACGTTCATAGGCCCAACTGGGCCTCAATGGCTAGGGGCCCATCATCGCCGCGACTGGGAAACTTGTAAGATTCGAATTTAAAATACTTTGTGAGCAGGTTATGCGTCATCTACACGCATTCTCTTAACCCGCTCGCATCCACCGTCATTGTTGACTAAATACTCGACTATTTCATCTATTTGGAGTATCATATCGCTGCTAGCAACTATGTCTTCAAGTTCCTCGTTTCTAACTCCCGAAACACCGTCTACTAGAACCACTATTTCCTCATTCTTTCCCTCGTCAAAATATAATCCTAAATATATAGGATAATATATTATATATTTATTTTTTATTCTACCATATACAGATATTATTCTATCAAGCTTGGATACCGAAACTGTAGGCTCTAGTAGCTTGCCCATTTTTTTAGGATTCCCCGGAACAAGCAACTTTCTTTCCACTAATAAGCTATAAACTCTATTATTATTATTTATTTTTATATTATTCAATATAAATGTTTCAAAACCGAGCTGCCCCACTAGGCCATGCTCACCTAAAACCTGAAGTGCGATCTCCGCCCTCTCCTCGGACCCAACAATTTCAGCTATTTCCTCGAACGAAGCTTCACCCTTCTTTCCAAGAAACTCGAGCACTAGCAGGCTGGTCTCATCTAAATCTCCCAGCTCAGATAATCTGCTATCAACTTTGAGGCCTTCATCGAATGATACCAGCGATCCTGATGCAAGTTCGAAGCATAGCTCGCCATGCTCGACTCTAATTTCATGTCTACTTGATTTTTCGTTAATTAAAATATTATAGCATCTTAACGGTAGAAAGACTAATTCGCAGTCAATAAATTTTATATTTTTATTTTTAATTAATAAGAGTTTATTATTATATAAATTATTTTTGATGTTATTAAATATTTTTTCTATTTTGCTACCAACTACGGGTTTAACAAAACCGAGCCCTACTTTCTCCCCGAAGCTTACCGGCACAGAGCCTGTAACAACCTTTACACCCATACGTTTAAGCGCTTCAACTAAATTATAATCAATATCCTGCTGATCTTCGACAACTATTATTATAAAATCGGATTTCTTTCTATAATTATCAATAATATTAAATATATTATCTAATTTTTTAAGATATAATATATACATATTAACTTCAATATTATTTATCATTAATTTATATAAACAAGCTCTCCTTAGAACATCTGAAAACTCATTATTACACTTGCCAACATACTTTTCCTCCATAGCGTCCTCATCACCTAGAGGTAATATGCCTCCAGCCCGCTGCTCTGCCTGCAGTAGCACTAACCATAGTAAGACTATTACCCTTCCCGGGTTAAATAATACAGATTGGTGTCCCTCATATGAGAGACGTGTTTGAAGGTTTAGAGATAATTGTCGACTGTTGCGGTTCTATTGTTAAAGCCAAACGAACCAAGAAATCATTCCTAGTATGCCCCATATGCGGGGAAGCAATATTTTTCACGGAAGAGGATCTACTATACCATCTAGTCGCTCACGCGAGAAATACTGTCTCCAAAACTCATAGGCTCCCGCGGCGATAGTATTCTAAGCCAACGCTAGATAGGATTCGTTCCATGACGCGCTCATAAATTTCGGGTTGTCCTCTATGTTATACGGCATTATACTATCATTATTTTTCTTTTTATTTAAACCTATATTTCTTATCACATTATCTACTATTTGATCCACTATTCCACTCACACCTAAATTCTCCAGGTCCGAGCTAGTTATCGCCACACGTGTAACGCCTAGTATATTTATTATCGCCTCTACCTCGGATGGAAACGCGAATATGCCGGACACATTTATATTAACAATATCATAGTCAACCTCTAGGCCGAAATCTTCTCTAAGAGTCGATACTGCCTTTCTCACGCTATAAAGGATCTCCACGCTCGTTGACAGGCCCACGTATACTTCTATTTGCGGGTATGTATCGTCCATTATTTCCAAGCCGCTATCCTCTAACAGTATTGTCCCGTCGACGAGCTGGTCTTCTAAGGTATCCCCCCTCACCCTCTCCCCCACGGATGTAACACCTCGCTATCCGGAAGTAACCCTTCCCTGAGAGTTGAAATAAATAGTGGTAGGCGCCAGAACACCCGGATACTCCATTTGTAGTACTGCCAGGAGACAAGTATATATTATTTTTTCTTTAAAAAATCATATTTTCTATTTTTTCTATATCCTCGCTGCTCAGCCTCCAACCCATAGCACCGATAAACTCGTCTACACGCTCCTTCCTCTCAGTTTTAGGAATAGGAATTACGCGTGGTCTAGCTAATAGGAAATTTAATGCGACCTGGACAGGCGTCTTCCCGTACTTCTCAGCCAATTGTTTCAGTAAGGGAATACTGTTAACATAGCCTCTCTCTATCGGGGTATATGCCTGCACAGTTATGCCCTTCTCTATCGCGTAGGGTAGGAGTCTAGCCTCCGGTTCCCTATGCACAACGCTATACTTTACCTGGTCTACAACTATCTCATGCTTTCTCGTATACGTTAGAGCCTCCTTTAACTGGTGATAGTCAAAGTTACTCACACCAATATAACGTGTATAGCCCCGCTCTGCAAGATATTCCAGGTTCCTTATCTGTGTTTCCAGGGACGATAGACTATCAGGCCAGTGTATGAGCACGAGATCCACACTTTTAAGCCCGAGCCTTGAAAGGCTGGCCTTCATGGCTCTCTCGACATCCTCCCTGCTCCTAAACCTGTGGGGTAGAAGCTTGGTTGTTACGAAAACCCTGTCCCTACCAACCTTTTTAACCACGATACCTACGAGCCTCTCCGCATCACCATCCCCATACATTTCTGCTGTATCAATAAGCTTGAGGCCCCGTTCAATAGCATATGTCAAGGCTTCAACTGCCCTTTCAGGGTCTCTAATATTCCAGGTGCCCAGACCTATAGCAGGGACTTTCTCCCCCGTTTTCCCTATTTCCCTTAGATCCTCATAGGAGACGGGAAACTTTGGCATTCCTACACCACCAGGTAGCCTAGTTGTGGCGTGGAAAACATTTAACTCTAAAAGCCTTGGAGGCCACACCAAGTAATAAAACATGGGAACGCGTGAAACGTTGCCCCGCGCGAGGTGTCCTCTATGGGTGAAGTTGACGTATTACTAAAGCGTGTTCTAGATCTTACAGACGCCCAGAACAGGTGGAGGCAGCTTGAAACTATAAATTTGATAGCTAGCGAGAATGTTATGAGCCCGTTGGCGCTCAAAGTATACCTTAGCGATTTCATGTACCGGTATGCGGAGGGGAAGCCGTTCAAACGCTACTATCAAGGGACGAAGTATATTGACGAGCTGGAAGTTCTAACCGCCAAGCTTATAGGTGAAATGCTCGGGACCGACCTTGTCGAGACCAGACCTATTAGCGGCACTATAGCTAACGCTAGCGTCTTCCGGGTTCTTGCAGATCCTGGAGACAAGGCTGTCATAGCCCCGGTCCAGGCGGGAGCACATGTTAGCCATACGAAGTTTGGCACGCTTGGAGCTCTGGGTATAGAACAGGTGGAGATGCCTTATGACGCTGAAAATATGAACGTAGATGTTGATGGTGCCGTAAAGCTTATCGAAAAGGTTAAGCCCAAGTTTGCGGTTCTAGGGGGAAGCGTCTACCTCTTCCCACACCCGGTACGCGAGATAGCAGATGCGGTTCATGCGGTCAACGGGAAGCTAGTCTACGATGCAGCCCACGTGTTCGGCCTAATAGTCGGAGGCGCATGGCACAACCCGTTAAAGCTCGGCGCTGATGCTATGACTGCGAGCACACATAAAACATTTCCCGGCCCGCAGGGCGGGATAGTCGCGTTTACAGACGAGAAACTGTATAAGAAGGTTTCCAAGACGATATTCCCGTGGTTCCTAAGCAACCACCATCTACACCGCATACCAGCGCTAGCAGTAACAACACTAGAAATGAAAGTCTACGGGAAAGAGTATGCCTCCAACGTGGTCGCTAACGCAAGGAAACTAGCAGAATGCCTCGTCGAGGAGGGACTGGATGTCGTGGGAGAGCATCTAGGCTACACGAGAAGCCACCAAGTACTGGTCGATGTGAGAAAGAACGGTGGAGGAGCCAAGGCGGCAAAACTCTTGGAAGACGCAAACATAATACTGAACAAGAACCTCCTCCCATGGGACCCTCCTTCAGCCGTGAAAGATCCCAGCGGCCTTAGAATAGGAACGCAAGAGGTAACAAGATGGGGCATGGGAAGGAGTGAGATGTGCGAAATAGCAAAGTTCATAGCAGATGTTCTGGTTAGAAAGAAAGATCCCGGAATTGTTAAGAAAAACGTTATTGAATTCCGGAAGAACTACAACAAGGTCAATTATGCCCTAGAAGCCGACGTAGCAACGCTGCTGGACTTGTCAAGGTAATCTCGAGTTAAACACTATTATGCCTGCAGGATATACTTTAAACTACCTGCGCGCCGACCCGCCGACAGGGCCAAAACCTTTGGGCCCGATAGGGATGAAAGCGGGGACTACACACTATTTCCTTCCCCGGACGATCAGAAGAATGGGGGTTGACGGTCATGCAAAGACCTGTCGCCTGGATTCTCAGTATAGGGAACGAGCTGTTAATAGGAAGAATAGTCAATACGAACGCGTCATGGCTAGGGGAAAAACTGACTCTAGACGGGTTCCTTGTTAGAAGAATCATAACAGTGCCGGACTCACTAGAAGATATAGCGGAAGAGGTTAGGAGGGCTGCTGAGAGAGCGAGAGTAGTTATTACTACAGGCGGGCTGGGGCCGACATATGATGATATGACTCTTCAGGGTGTGGCTAGAGCTTTCGGGCTTAAACTAGTATTGAACCCTGAGGCAAAGAAAATGGTTGACAAGTTCTACTCGAGCAGGGGGCTACCATTAACCGAGGAACGCTTGAAAATGGCATATTTGCCTGAAGGGTCAAAACCTATCCCCAACCCCGTAGGGGCCGCACCAGGATGCCTCCTCGAGGTCGGTGACACGCTGGTAGTATCCTTGCCTGGCGTTCCTTCAGAAATGAAGTCTATGTTCGAACAGTACGTGGAGCCTGTTATCAAAAAGATTGCACCGCCACTGTATACTGTGGAATGCTCTCTTATAATCAAGGGAGTCCCGGAATCCGGCATTGCCCCGTATCTTAAAACTATAGCTAAAAAGAATCCTGCCGCGTATATTAAAAGCCACCCTAAGGGCCACGAACTCGAAAAACCCGTCCTAGACATACGCGTTCTACTTTCCCTGCCAGATAAAGAGCAGGCATTAAGCACTGCTCGAACAATTATAGGAGAGATTAGGAGTAAAGCTTCCACTCTTGGGGGTACGATTGAGAGAGAATATTGTGTTATTAAAAGTTAAATATACAATACTAATATTAATAATTGGTATAATATTATTTTTAATATCAGTTATTACTAATAATAAAATATTATTTTTAATATCAATATTAGTTATAATTCTTTCACCTTATATATCATTATATATTATTGTTAAAAGAAGCATCCATCCGGGCGCACATCATTACTCCAAATTAAAAGGTTTGACCGGTAACCTTTTCTTACAGGCTAATAAAAGAGGTGGCGCCCTATGAGTGAAGGCAACGCTAAAACTGTAGAGACTAAGAAGTTCCCCATACTGAGAGGTCCCAAGCAGATCATCGATAGGATTATCAAAGCTCTAAAAGAGGTCTACGACCCAGAGATACCTGTCAATATCTACGATCTAGGCTTAGTGTATGAGATAAACGTTGAGGGGGACGAGAAAAACCCTATAATACACGTGGTAATAACTCTGACTGCAGTCGGATGCCCGGTCGCTGGCGTGCTAGCTGCATATGTAGAGGAGGCTGTTCGTGACGCCGTACCAGAAGCGAAGGACGTTATTGTTGACGTAACATTCGACCCTCCATGGACTCCGGATTATGTGACGGAAGAGGGCAGGGAGACGCTTAAGGCCATATTCGGATATGATGTTGTTGAGGAATGGAAGAAACAGATGGCCCAGCAAGCCCAAGAAACATAACGTCCGACGTACACTAAAGAATATATGGTGCAGAATGCTATGGACAGGGAGTCTGTTAAAAGAGAGATATTATCGCTCATCGACGACCACTATAGCGGCTGGGTTAAGGCCGCCTTCTACAGCGACCCAGTAGTAGAACCTATAGTAGACCGTTTAATGAATACTTGGGAGTCTAACGGCAGAGAGGGGATACCCTTAGACTTTGCGAGCGATGAGGAACTCACAACACTATTATCCCAGGCCAGGAAATACTCTCGCCTGGACGATTCTACTGCAAGGGCCATAGCTATGAGCCGTATGGGGGCAGACGAGGAAAGCTCAGGTAGTGTTTGGGGCGTGTTCTCCGGCCTCTTGGGACGTGTTAGGAGAGCCTTTTCACGCGGCCGGCGGGAGGACGCTCTCTAGGGTAGATATAATCTTTAGGCGCCGCTTTGAACGGTTCGAGGTACTTTCTCAGCACGCGAGGTATCTCCACCACACCGTCCTCCCGCTGGTAGTTCTCTAGTATTGCTGTTATTGTTCTAGTAGATGCTATGGCTGTACTATTGAGAGTGTGAACGTATCCTCTCTCCATCCCCTTTCTTCTTACGAGCCTAATACCTAGCCTGTAGGCTTGCCAGTCAGTACAGTTGCTAGCGCTAACCATCTCCCTATACTTGCCCTGAGCCGGCATCCACGCCTCGAGATCGTATTTCTTAACCGCGCATGCTCCCAGATCGCCTGAGGCGATATTGATTATCCTGTAGGGTAGGCCGAGCCCCTGGAAGAGTTCTCTGGCGTTGTTTATAAGCTCCTCGTGAATCTTCCTGCTCTCTTCGGGCAGGCTGTAAATGAACTGCTCGACTTTATGGAACTGGTGTACCCTGAATATTCCCTTCATATCCCTATTTCCTGCCCCGGCCTCCCTTCTAAAACAGGGGCTTACGCCTGCCAGTTTGATTGGGAGCTCGTCGTCATATATTTCCTCCCACGCGTAAAGGGCTGCTAGGGGGTGCTCGGCGGTTGATATTAGGTAGAGGTCCTCGTTCTCGACCTTATAAATCGCGTCCTTGAAAGTTTCAAGGTCGATAACGGCTTGAACGACTTTATGTCTCAACATATATGGTGGCGTCACGAGCGTGAACCCCTTACTTGTAAGATAATCTATAGCATACATGAGCAGTGCGAAATCAAGCCATACGATATCGTCGAACAAATAGTAGAATCTTGAGCCTGCAACCTCGCCCGCCTTGACAGTATTACCCAGCTTTAGAACATACTCTAGCATGTCCGCATGGCCGACAGGCTTCCATTCAACAATCTCATAGTCTACCTTGAAACCATACTTTTCCGTTTGCTCTTTAAACCTATCAACATACCCTCTCCATACTTTGGGGCGCCCCCAGTACTCTATGGGACGGTAATCCTCTTCTCCACCGATAGGAACGTCATCATCAACAATATTAGGCAGCTGTAGTAAAAGCTCTCTACGAGCCTCTTCCAGTCTTTGAAGCTCCTTCTCGAGCCTCTCCAGCTCTGCGAGGAGCTGTCTTGCCTTCTCCACCAGCATCCGCCGCTTGACAGGATCCTTCTCTTTTCCAATGCTCCTGCTGATCACGTTATGCTCATGCCTGAGCTCGTTAACCCTCGTTAGGAGGCTCCTCCACTGCCTATCTATATCGTAAAACTTGTATGCCAGGCCTGGATCGAGCTGCCTTCTTTTTAAGTGCTCGGCGTACAAGTCCGGGTTCTCACGTATAATTTCAAGTATTGACCACGCCAATACGGGATACACCCCTCATACAGACTCCTATTAAACCCCTCCTATTCTCATACCGTGGATCAGACCCCAAGATTATATTTTAGATTTGGGCCTCAGATTGTGGTCCACTCTTCACCCTTCCAGCTAGAGATAGCAATCAAATCCTGCATCCGCCTGGCTAGGATACATCATCGGCCCAAAAGGAACCTTCCTCCCGGAAAATCATATGCCCTATATAGCTGATCCCTGCTTATTCTTCTCCTTACCAGCCGCTTTTTTCCTAGCTTCCGCCTGCCTGGAAGCCTCGCTAAGAATTGCTTCAGCACGCCTATCCAGGCTATTCTCCATATTCGAGACTATATGTTGAATGTCTGGGAGCGCTCGTTCAGTGTTCTCGTAGAGATCTCCTAATACTGCTTCTAAATCCCATAGGGTAGCGGCGAGCGCTGGGGGGAGGCCCTGGCTCCCTTCTATACCCTTTTTGACCGTCTCTAAGGCATCCTGCACTAGATCGCGAGTTATAATTCCTGTCTGGAGGAACGTGTTTAAACGGAGGGAGACCTTTTCGAGTAATAGAGACAGGCTTTCTAGTTTTACCGCTATACGTTTAGCCTCGGGATCTGGGAGCGATTGGAGCCTCCATTTGGCATGTTCAACTTCTATTTTTGCTTTAGTAACGTGGGAGATCGCCTCGATAACAAGTTTTTTAGGGTTTTGTTTAGAACGGCGTTTTATCATTTTCTACCGTCTCCCCCGAGTATTTTTTGGACGTTCGCCCCCTACTACTCGTGTGCTATGTGGGCCGTGTAGGGGTTTATGTTATATTGTGTGGTAGATCCAAGATAATATATTATTTAATAAAAAATTAATATGTCCACTGATATATAAATACTACAACCGCTGTGAATGTTATAACACCATTCTTATAGTCTGGTTTCACTACTGGGCACGACACGCTTATCGCTACGGGCCTGAAATACTTTAATGGCGGAGGTATTATTGGCTTATCGCTTAACTGCGGTCCTCCTCCCGGGCCTCCTGTTAGTGATGCTATAACGTAGGGGTAGACGAAAGTACTGTTCTTGAATATCTGGCTACACATGTTTCCGTCATAAATACCGTATTGCGGTATCGCAATTATGCCCCACATCCCTAGCTTGTAGAGCAGCGTGTTGAGCACTGTTGTTACGTTTTGCTTCGGTTCTCCTACGAAACCCGGGAAGTGGAGGTACTTGTACCCGTACCTGTCAACATATATTGAAGAGTATTGTGTGAAGAACGGGCCCATGCTACTGTAGGGTGGTATACGATATGCTATCTTCAGCATTTGCACTGATTTGCCGAAGTCGGCGACGCCATGAGTTATTATACCGTACTGGTCTGGTGAAGCGGGTTTCCGGGCTCCAGAGAGCATTGGGTACATTATAGTGTAATTATTTTTAATGTTATATATTCCATTGAATACTTCATAGAAAACGACATACGTATCGTTAGGCACGAGGTCGAGCTTGTATTTGAATATGTAGCTTGCCGTGCCCTCGGTTCCGGTTAACGCCTCCGCAAGATACCTTATCTGGGTTTCATTGAATGTTGCTCCGTCCGCTACGGTTTTACGTCCCGTGTTGACTGTTATCCAGAAGCCATAGTCCCACCAGCTTACAATAGTAGCGTTAGGCGGCGTGTTCTCTTTTATCCATTTTAACGCGTTAAGCCATGCATTGTTTATTGGAACAATTACTTGCCTGTGCCCGTTAACGCTTTCTGCTAGTGGTCCCAGACCGCTTGTTAGTATCTGGGGGGCTCTATACTTGTTCTGCGTGTATGCTAGTCTACCTGTATATGCTACTCCGAAAACTACTATTAATATTATAAATACACCCATCATTACTCTTATAGGATCTGCAACCTCCTTTTTCTTATTCTTGTTTACAATCTTCCTCCACTTACCTTTCTGCACAGTCTCCTCTATGCTGCCATGTATGAGATCGGAAATGCCGGCTGCTCCTGCTAGGACAGCATAGTATGATGATATCTGCGTGTAGTATGCGAGCTCCTTGTTAAACAATACTGCTATGATAGCGAACACATAGAAGAAGAACTTGCCTATCTTCTCTGTTGTGTCCTTATACCTGCCCGTGTACAGGTTATACGCGTAAGCGGCTATGCCGGCTAGGGCGAAGAATAGTGGAAGCCCGTACTCTTTGAGTATTGTTGTTATAGGTGTAGGCTGGTTCTCCTGGACGCTATTCTGCAGCGGGCTGATATAACGTATGCCTATTGTCTGGAGGAGTCTGGGGTTTCTAAGGTTAATTGCCCCGCCATATAGGAGGATTAGCCCTAGAGCTATGCCTACTGTAATAAGCCAAGCGTGGAAACGCCAGTCAATCCCTTTCCCCATAACACGGTGTGCCAGGCCCGTCTTATTGGCCCAGAGCTCTACTGCGTATAAGAGTAGGGCGGCTGTCAGTGCCGCGCCTATATTGGTGAAGAAGTAGCCTATCGTTACTCTGGGTGCTGCTACTGCGGCCGCTGCGACAGATAGTGATGTTATGACGTATATCTTAAACCTGTTCTCGCTGAACCCCCCTATTATTGGGTCGAGCGCAACTATTAACGCCAGGCTTAAAAATACATAGGGGAAGCCTCCCCATATGTTCGCTATCGAGCCTCCTATTAGGCCTCCTACAATGGAATAGATTATAGCCCTCCTAGTTCTCCCCTTCTCCACATTCCTGAGCGCGGCGAATAGCCCTAGGTAGAATGCTGAGATGAACGGTATTGAGAAGCCTATCTTCTCCACGAAGCCTACAGTAGTCCTGACTATCGAGCCTGGGAGGAACGCGAAAAACGCGGCACCGCTTAGGGCTGCGAGCTTTGACCCCGTCAGGTAGTATGTTAGAGCGAAGATTAGTATGATGCCTGCCGCACCTGCGAATACCGGGAAGAGGGCTACCCACTGTTGTAATGTGAGGCCGAAAGCCTTCCCTATAGGGTATGTTGCCGCCGCAAGCCAAGGCATGCCCATGTAGTCGGTGTGGAGGAAGTCTCTGCCGATTGGCCACCAGAACTGTGTTACATGCTTGAGACCGCTAAACGAGGTGAGGCCATGATCTAGGAAATATTTTGCCTCCCAGTACACTATCCATGGGTCGCTAGCGTCCAGGTGTATTCCATAGTTTAATGCGGGAATAATTCTAATATATATTCCTAATGCTAGTATTATAAATAGTAATACTAAAGTTATTGGTGTTGAATATTTCTCTATTCGAAGTATCAGCGCTTCGAACGACTCTTCAAGTTCCAGGCCTCCGCCCGCCTTCTTATTCTTCTTCCCCGATCCTTTCCCGGCCAAAACCTTGCTACCCCCAATAAGGGTCCATGCCCTTTACACGTGAATTGGACTTTAAATCCGATTGCGGTCCAACTCATGCATTTATCCCACTATAACCCCTCCGCATAACATGGTCAATAGTATTTAGTTTAGCTATTACCATATAGTTAGATGCGGGTGCACGCGATGAGGCCTAGGAAAGTCATAATCATGGGTGCCGGCGGAAGAGACTTCCACAATTTCAACGTCTACTATAGGGATAACCCCGAGTATAGGGTCGTTGCTTTCACGGCCTCGCAAATACCAGGGATAGAGGGGAGACGCTACCCGCCCAGCCTTGCAGGCAAGCTCTATCCTAACGGTATACCTATCATACCCGAGGAGGATCTTGCTAAGGTTGCCCGGAGAGAGGCTGTAGACGAGATAGTCCTAGCCTACAGCGACCTATTATACGACGATGTCGGCCATAAGCTGAGCGCTGCGCTCGCCACGGGTGCTAGCTTCAAAATCCTCGGGCCCAGAGATACGATGCTTGAGAGTGCCAAGCCCGTTATAGCTGTAACAGCTGTCAGGACGGGTGCGGGTAAGAGTAGTGTTAGTAGAAAAGTCGTCAAATACCTTATCGACAAGGGTTTCAGGGTAGTGCCCGTGAGGCATCCGATGGCCTATAGCGATCCCGAAACCATGGCTGTGCAAAGATTCGAAAAATATGAGGACCTCGACAGGTATGGTGTGACTATAGAGGAGAGGGAAGAGTATGAGCACTACCTAGATATGGGGCTAGTGGTGTATGCAGGTGTAGACTATGGGGAGATACTCCGCCGTGCTGAGATGGAAGCCGACATTATATTGTGGGATGGAGGTAATAACGACTGGCCCTTCTACGTGCCAGACTACATGATTGTCGTCGCGGATGCTATGCGCCCGGGACATGAGGTCTCAAGCTTCCCGGGAGAAGTTAATATCCGCATGGCTGACAGCGTAATAATCAATAAGGTCGACCAGGCACCACGCGAAAATATCGAGAAAATAAAAGAAAATATTAAACATGTTAACCCCAACGCCAAAATAAGCCTTGCCGTAAGCGAAGTCTATGTTGACAAGCCAGAACTAGTAGAAGGCAAGAAAGCCGTCGTTGTGGAGGATTCTCCGACAGTAACCCATGGAGGTTCACCCTACGCAGCAGGGTATGTTGCCGCTAAAAAGTACGGTGCTGAAATTGTTGATCCGAAACCATACGCTAAAGGGATAATTGCAGAGATGTACAGGAAGTATCCTCATATGAAAGAGGTGGTCCCGAGTACCGGTTATAGCCCGGAGCAGATAAAGGCCCTAGAGGAGACGCTCAACAGCATACCGGCCGATGTAATCATAGCGGGGACTCCAATAAAGCTTGAGAGGATAGTTAATGTTGACAAGCCTATCGTGCATGTGAGGTTCGAAGTCCGTATAATTGAAGGACCGAGCATTGAAGATATGGTTGACGAGTTCCTCGATAGAGTGAAAGATAGAATAAAATTTATTTAATTTAAATACTTATATTATTTTTAGCAAAGAGGGTCTGGGTTGAGAGCCGTAATAGCACTAGGCGGCAACGCCCTCCTACGCAAGGGAGAGAAGGGTTCACCAGAAGAGATGTGGAAAAATGTTAGAAACGCGGCAATACCGCTAGCAAGAATCGTTGAGAGCGGCGTTGAACTGTCTATCACCCACGGCAACGGACCCCAGGTAGGACTGCTCCTTGAAGCCTTCTCATGTAGCACTGGAAAGCCCCAGCCTACTCTTGATATGATGGTCGCCATGACACAGGGATGGCTCGGATATATGATCCAGCACGCCCTAGAGCAAGCGTTGTCCTGGACGAGGAGGGTAGCAGTTCTAACGACTAGAGTGGTCGTGAGCAGGAGCGACCCGGCGTTCAAGAACCCGACAAAGTATGTTGGCTCCTATTATTCCGAGCGAGAAGCAAAGCTGCTGGCTGAGAGGAAGGGCTGGGTGATGAAACCTGATCCTAGAGGCGGCTGGCGTAGGGTTGTACCAAGCCCGAAACCGCTCAGGATACTAGAATCTCCGATAATCAAAAACATGCTTTCTCAGGGCTATATCGTGGTAAGTGTAGGCGGGGGAGGGATACCGGTCGACGAGGATCTGAACCCTGTAGAGGCCGTTATTGACAAGGATAGGGCTTCCAGCGTTCTAGCCCGGGAGATAGACGCTGATCTTTTCGTCATACTCACAGATGTTCCAGGCATAGCGGTCAACTTCCGAAAGCCGGGAGAGAAATGGCTCCACCAGGTAAACGTTGACACGCTAGAAGAACTCTATAGGAAAGGAGAGTTCCCCCCAGGCAGTATGGGCCCCAAGGTTGAAGCGGTAATAGATTTTGTACGAGAGACAGGCAGGCGCGCGGCAATAGGCCTCCTAGAAGAAGCATACGAGGTCTTCAAAGGCAGGCGGGGAACCCAGATACTACCATAAACGGTGCCTGCGGTCAACCTTAAAATACTGTCGATTCTCACCCATCTATCCGGTGTACTCGGAAATGACCACGGCAAGAGAGGCGTTCGAGGCCAAGAAGCTCGCCACAAAGTATGGTATTACCGGTAAGGTGGCAGGGGCATACAGGACTGCTGGGTACCATGTGGAGATGGTAAGCACTGAGGATCAAGCTCCATACAACTTTATAGCTTCGAAGAAGGGAGAACGCCTCATAGTTAAAGTCTATAGTAGAACGGGCAGAGTACCAGTAGAAGTTGCCGAAAGTCTAGCTTCAGCGGCTGCCGAGAAGAATGCTAAGCCTATACTGGTACTCTACGGGTCCGGGCCTAAGGTTACGGCCGAGCTCATAGATAAGGCTAAACAGCTCGGAGTGAGCGTGCGCAGGTTTAGGTCCTAACGTTCGAGCCTTACTCTTTCTCTTCTGCCATTTGGAGCCCTATCTTTCTGAACGGACACGTTTTCCAGTAGTTCTCACACTTCAAGGCCGCGTCTCTTGTCAAGTATCTTTGGAGCACTTTACAGTATGCTAGGTAGTATCCCTCGGCTTCTTCATACTCGAAAAACTCGCACTCGGAGGAAGGCCTATGGTATATTGCAAATACGGGCGTGTAGGAGGGTCTCCGCCGTTTATCCCGGGACATTTGCTCTGACACCGGGATCTCTAGAATCTATTGTTTCGGAGGGCTAAATGGGTAGGGGGTCATACCTGGGGGTGCGACATAAATACGACAATATATTATTTAAAAATCATATTTTTTCTATTATCTTTTTCAATTCATCTTTTACCGTTGCCAGTTTACCCTCCAACTCCTCAACTCTCCGCTTACACTCTTCAAGCTCGGCCTTTACCTTTTCAACCTCCTCTGAAGGCTGGCAAACGCCAACAGGAACAGCTATTTGGAGTTTACCACGTTTCAGCATTTCTAGAGTTTCGAGAACGAGCTTTCCTGCTTTTGTCTTCCCCTGAAGGTGATTCCTAATGGTCGTCTCAGTCCTGCCAAGCTCTTCTGCGATCTTTGAAACCGGATACCCGGCCTGGGCTCTGGCAACCGCGCCAGCAGCGACCGCCAGGCTGTCAACCCACGTTGTGAACTCTCGAGGCTCCATTATCTCTTTTATAACATCCTCCCTGAACAGTGTGCCTATGATTAAGGCTATCTCTAACTCTCTAACCTCTTTAGCTCCGGTCGGTTTTATTGGGACATGGCTGAAATCTACTTCTAAGCCCTTAAACTCGACCATGCGATATCACCATACTAATATTATGTAGATACAACGTTTAAATATTTTATAACGTTATATTTACCCCGTTCTCTCTAGCACTATAACAATGAGAAGAGGCAGCATGCTTCGCTAGAAGTAGAGGCCTTCTTAGAGGCTCAGTAAGAAATTTCTCGTGCGACAAATCTATGTTAAACAGTAGCTTGTCTAGAAGTGATAGGAGCTCGCATGCTTCGCTCTCATGGACATAGTATGTCGAGTCAATGTGGGAGAGTATCGAGTCTATTCTACCTTTAATATGCTCCAGCTGTGCTAGCCATAATGATGCTGCTCTGGCTAGAGTATCGTTTCCGAGCTCGACGGCTTTTCCATGAGTTCTCTTGAGCCTGTGGATGCTGGCTGTGATTTCGTCTCTAGCTATCTCCCATAGGAGTCTCACGTCCCCCAGCAAGGTCGTTTGGAACCTCCCCCGCCCAGACGGGTCCTGTTATAGGTTAGGATTATGTGATGTCCCTACTAAATGGGTCGGCCTGAAAAGCTGGGTTAAACGTATATTTTGCTCCCTGTTTCCCGCTGAGCTGCGTGGTTCGCTGTGGGACTGTATGTTAATTTTTATGACGCTAACATGCGGCTGTCTAGTTGGTGCTGGTTATGGCGGTATTGAGGTTTAATGGCTCCCAGGAAATAGGAGAGCCAGTCTCTTGGGTGCTAGGCGTTCTAGTATCACTATTCTCTATAATAAAAATATATAATATTTTTAATATTAATGCTTATATTTCCGGCTCCTCAATAGGATTAATAGTAGGACTAGTACTCCACGAGCTCGCCCACCGCTACGTGAGCCGTAGGAACGGGCTGTACGCTGAATTCGTAGCATACAAGCCAGGCCTTCTTCTGACCGCCCTCTCAGGCTTCATACCTAACATAATTCTTATAACACCAGGCTACGTGAAGACGACCATCTACTCATACGTGCCAGGCCTGGAAAAGGCGATAACCCGGTCCGTAGCGGCCGGACCCGCAACGAACCTAATACTATCACTGCTAGGCTACTTGGCTGCGCATGTAGCCGGTTCCACTGAAACCCATATCTTCCTGGCGGACTTCGCCTCTATAAACGCCTGGGTGGCATTCTTTAACCTACTACCTATACCACCGCTCGATGGAAGCAAGCTGTTCCGCTATAATAAGATGTTGTGGGGCGCTCTAATCATATTATCATTAATACTGCTACTCTAGACCCAAATACCGTCCAGTAGGTGTAGATTAAATAGTCTCTACACCTATACATTCATACCAATATGGTGAGAAGCTGTGCCTGGACCGGGACCGGCCGAGGGGGATGACGAGCTTAAAAAGAGATGGATCGAGAAGATGGTTAAAAGCGCGAAGAGGTACCACAAGCTATGCCCATATTATGATAAGAAGACTGGTCAGTGTCTCCTCATGGTCACAGTTGAGGGAAGGCCTGGGCGATGCGATAGGGACGGGAAGTTTGATGGGTGCCCAGTGTTCACGAAATTCCTGGAAAAGGTATACGAGTATTATAGGTCGAGAAAGAAGGTTCTCCCCAATGACTTCCACGACGTTGTAAACCAAGCCTATTTTATCTAATAATAATTTTCTTCTCCCATGTAATAGTCGTCATACACCGCAGGGGCAATATAATAGTATCCATCCTTATCGACAGCAACAAGGTTCTCCTCCATCAAACGGCTCAGCGCGTAGCGAATCTTGTCCTCGCTCGCAAGCCCCGAGAGGAACTGGTGGAGATCCCTAATGCTCATACGCTCATGCTTCTCTAGAAGATCTAACAGTATCTCCTTTAGCTCCTCCTCTGTCGGTGCCGTATAAACTATAATCTCTGGGTCCTCATAGACTACTTTCAAATTTTTGGTTATGCTCTCCTTATCCTCGAATCCATGTTCTCCAGCCATTACTGTCCACCTCAAACCGGAGTCCAGTATAGGTCATGATTAAATAGGCCCTATAAGGTTTCCCGACATGGAGGCCCGCTTCATGGGCAATACATATAATCTATGCCGTGTTATGAATAATTAGCATAGAAAATCCCGGTAACATGCTAATAAGATATTCGGATAACAGTAGTTTTAGGGTTGCGAAGATAAGGGTGCACTATGGTGAAAGCCGGAAGACCTCGAAGGGCGCTTATCTTCGGGAGATTCCAACCGTTCCACAAGGGGCACCTGGCGATAGTCAACTGGGCTATAAACAATGGTTTTGACGAGATCGTCTTCCTAGTGGGGATGGCATCTGAAAACTACACCCCAAGGAACCCCTTCACTGCAGGTGAAAGAATAGAGATGATAAGGCTCTCCCTTAGAGACGAAGGATACTCTCTGGACAAATTCATAACCGCCACTATCAGGACGTTGGAAACGAGTATAGGGAGCGTGTACTACGTGCTCTCCTATGTTCCAAGGGTCGACGCGATACTGACTCGGAACCCCGTTATATCAAAGATCTTCGAGGATGCAGGTATAGGTGTTGTAGAGCCCCCGCTCTTCAACAGGGGAGAGTGGAGGGGCGAGCGTATAAGGAGGCTCATCGCGGCTGGGGATCCGAGATGGATAGAAACGGTTACCCCCTCGACCGCAGAGTTCCTCCTCGAGATAGGTGCTGTGGAGCGTCTCAGGAAAAGCCTCTCCAAAGATTAGGGTTCCCCCCGGATCTTATCTTCTCGCTAGCTTATACCTGAGTATTCCTGCCAGGCCATCGAATGTTTTCTTGAACCATTCCGCCTCTGGCAGGCTAGAGGGGATAACGATTACTTCGGCCCCGCTCATTTTGGCCTTGTCTCTCCACTCCTCCAGGTCTTCCCTGTCCTCGTGGATCAGTAGTGTTCTTACCATGCCCATGTTGAGTGCTTCTTCAACCTCTCGTGGCCCGTAGACGATCATGCCCGTGTCTTTCACGAGATACTTCTTAAACTCCTCTAGCGCGTTGATAGCATCCCTATACTTTTGGGCTTGCACGACATCGTGTGCTTTCATCACGGCCTCCTTTAATCCCTGGTCTCCCTGGTATGCAACGTCAACGAGTTCTTTAGAGACGAGCTGCTGTAACCTATAGTCTAAGTATTTACCCTTGACAAAGTCTACCTTGGCGAGCCCGGGGCCAGCCACAATTATGCCCTTAAGCTTCCCCTTAGTAAGGTATGGCTCCAACTGCCTCCTAGCGTGTTCCGCGAACCTCTTATAGAATTCTTCCACCATCTGTTCTATGATTCTATCGTATCGCCTCTGGCTCTGGCCTCCCATCTTATGCTTCCCGGGGATATAGTCGCTTACTTCTTCCAGCACTTGGAGCCTGCTACCTTTAAGTATGCCGATCGTCCCCTGGTCCCTCTCGACTATCAGTATGCCTATCACGTCCTCGTTCTCCACCATTTCGTCTAGAAAGTCCGTTATGAACCTCTTATCCGTCCTATAGTAGAATACGGGGACCTTCTCGGGCGGGCTGAAGACGTAGCATGCGAAGTCGCCCGTGTCCATGTTTTCCCCGCAGAACAAGACGAGACCGTTCGGGGGGACTTTAGGTATCATCTGTAGCCTGTCCATAGCGGCAGCTAGAGCCCTCTTAACGGCTTGCCGTGTCTTCTTAAGTTTAATGTTGTCGGCCGTAGAATACTCCTGGCGTAAGAGGCTCATAACGTCGCTAATAGGCCTTCCAGGCGGTATATATAGGCTTAGCAGGACTGTGGCGGGAGCACTCCACTTTTTAACCTCCCTTAGCAGTCTTGCTAGTTGTCTCTTGTTTATCTCTAGCTTCGACACGTCTATAGTTGTTCTTGACACTTGATCCGCACCCCTTAAAGATATGAGCGTTCCCCGCAAACTTATATTAGCTAATGGTTCTCTAGGGCTTGGCGCCCTCCCCACACATGTAACATTATTTTTGCCTCGATAGTATAGGGGAACCTTTCTTAAAGGGTTATCCCCAGGGTGTGCACTGTTGGCTGGCATAGAAATAGTAGAGGCCGACTGCTACTGTGAGAGCCCCCAGGTTGTTGAGAGGGCAACCAGGATTCTCAAGCGTGGAGGGCTAGTAGTGGTTGGGACAGACACTCTTTACGGCCTAATAGCTGATCCTTTCAATAGGGAAGCCGTACTGAGAGTCTACAAGGTGAAAAAGCGGCCTGCCGATAAACCACTGCCACTCCTCCTCGGCGAGGCCCACCATGCCCTACTGCTTGTCGAGACCAGCCCTCTCTTCTGGGACCTAGCCCTAAGATACTGGCCTGGAGCTCTAACTATTGTTGCTCCAGCGTCTCCGCGGGCCCCCGAACACTTAAAGGCATGGAAGAGGATTGGGGTCCGCCTTCCCGATGCCCCGCTGGTTAGGGCTATTGCTAGGAGGCTTGGAGGCGCAGTGGTGGGGACTAGTGCTAATAGGAGTGGGAGGACTCCGCCGGTAACAGTTTATGAAAGCGTGTCACAGCTTGGAGAGCAGGTTGATCTCTATATTGACTGTGGCCCTGCGAAGATCGGGGAGGCGAGCACTGTAGTAGACGTTTCCGAGGGGAGGGTCACCGTTTACAGGGAGGGCGCGGTGAGGATCAGGCTAGGATAGCACCTGTAAACTCCCCGGTTAACATAAGCCTTATATAAAAAATTTTAGGATAATAGTAGGGCAAGAATAGCCTTCTGCACGTGCAGCCTGTTCTCCGCCTCGACCCAGACAGCGCTTCTAGGACCATCGATAACTTCGTCTGTAACCTCCTCTCCTCTATGCGCTGGTAGGCAGTGCATAAACACCGCGTCCGGCTTAGCATGTGACATGAGCTCCGTGTTCACCTGGTATTTCCTGAGAAGCCGGACCTTCTCCTCTCTCATCTCCTCCTGCCCCATGCTAACCCACACGTCGGTATATATCGCGTCAGCATCTTTGACGGCCTCAAACGGGTCCTCGACTATCTCTATTCTAGCACCAGTCTTCTTGGCCGCGCTAAGAGCATGCTCGAGAATCCTACTGTCAGGCCTCAACTCTCTCGGACTCGCAACCCTTATATTAACGCCGAGTTTCGCGCCGGCAACTAGAAGGCTGTGAAGCACGTTGTCGGACCCGTCTCCCACAAACGCTAGTGTTAATCCTTCCAACCTCCCTTTCAGCTCTAAAAGGGTCATATAATCCGCTAGGGCCTGGCATGGATGGCTCAAATCGCTCAGGGCATTGATTACCGGCACATCGGCCGCGGAAGCGAGCCGCTCAAGCTTCTCATGCTCCTTGACCCTGGCAACTATACCGTCCACATACCTCGAGAGAACTCTTCCCGTGTCTTCTATTGTCTCTCCACGTCCGAGTTGGAGGTCTCTCCATCCCAGATACAATGCTTTCGCTCCCAACTCCCAGGCGGCCACCTCGAAGCTGACCCTCGTGCGCGTGCTGGGCTTCTCAAATATCATTGCGATACTCTTACCTGACAGTACAGGTATGCTCCTCTCGCCCGAATAGTACCGCCTCTTGAAGTCCAGGCCAGCCTCTATTATACGTCTAATCTCCTCTCCCGTATACTCTGTGAGGCAGACTAGATCTCTCCCTTTCAAATCGTAGAGCGTCAACCCGGGGGACACCCGGTTAAGAATGACTATTGCTGGGGAAGGTTAAACGGGTTCCCGCCTGCACTACTCTAATAATACTTAACCCTCGCGGCGAACAGAATACTCGGTGACCCGGATGCCTCTTAACCCCCGTAGGCTTGCAGCATGGGAGAAGGCCGTTAAAGGGGCCCTGATAGATCAAATAGTTAAAAGTAACAGTATTAGTGAGAATACTGTTTCAGAGTGGCTCTGGGAGGATTTCGGGAAAAAAGTAAGGCCCGACTGGGACAGGCTTAAGCGTGCAATACTGTCTGACAGGGAGATCACCCCTCAGGATCTTGCAGTCTTCATGATAGAGAACGGCGTGTTCCCCGAAGAGGGTGCATGGGATGTCATGCCCAGAGTCGGCCTGCGAGGCGGCCAGACTTCTCGCGAGCCTAGCAGGGGAGAGGAGGGGAGGCTGTAGAGGCTACCGGGCAGGGCATGTCCTGGCAGTACTACGCCTTCTGGCAGACCATCCTGCCGGGAGACCCACAATCTCGCGGCTCCTCGGGCTGGGGGAGAGGCCTGTTAAAACCCTGCTCTCGCATACAGAAAAGGCTGGGCTAACAATAACTACCCCTTATGGGGCCATACTAGCGCCTCTCGGTAGGGCGGTCCTGGACGATATCATGAGCTCTATGCGTTGGGGGCGGGGATACGGCGTTTTATGGGGAGACGGCTACTTCTACTGCAATATTAATTGTGTTGAAGGGCCGGGCACGCTTACCGACGTCTACCTTTTCCGGGACCATATCGTCATGGAGGGATGCCGGGCGAGCGTTATCGGTAGCGTGCGCGACGGCGAGCTCGTCTTGCCGGGCGTCCCCGACGAGATAGTACGTGCCGTTTCAGGCCTGCTCCCCCGCACCGTTAACCGGGGGGTTATCATAATAGCTCCAGCACGCTGCCAACACAAGATTCTCACCGCCTGCATAAACATACTCTCAGAGGAATGCGCAAGACACGATACTACCCGTGTAACACCACGATCGAACCCATACCCCGGAGAGTAAAGATGTAAAAGAATAGTAATGGTGCGAGCGTGGTGGACAGGAACTATGAAGATATCATAGCCAGGATAAAGGGCAAACAGGGACGCACGACAGCCCCCGGCAAGACCCGTACCGGGCCTAGAAGCAAAATTGTCGACGCAATAATGGTTCTCCTGCTCAGCAGGCCGATGCGAGCAGCCGAAATAGCAGGCCTTCTAGGACTAGAGACACGGTACGTATCGAGCTATCTCTCCTACTGGAAAACCCGTGGGTATGTAGAGTATACCGCCGGCTTCTGGATGCTTACCCCGCTCGGCGAGGAGTACGCGCAGGTAGTAGCTGAAAGAGAGTCCGACGAGAAATATGACAGGCTAGCAGCCCTAGCCCAACGTATCATATCGAACACACACGTTAAGACGGCAAGAAACAACAAAACAAAAACGCTGTCAGCGCCCGGACACGATCCTTCATTGCCATTCATTGCCGCCAAAAAACGTCAACCAGGCAATAAACTGCAAGATAGGGCCGAACAGGCCGCATGCCTCCTATCACTTGTAGAGCACGACCTTGAAGAGGACGAGATAGACCTCCTATCAGCCGTTCTGTCACACTACACGAAATGGGGTAGCACATACATGTACATCGACCAGCTCGCAGAGCTCATGCACGCAGACTACAAATGGCTCCTAACAGTAGCACGGAAGCTACAATCCAAGAATCTAGTCTACCTCTACACTGACCCCAAGCTCGGTATAAGGATAGGCCTCTCTAAGAACGCTAAACGGCTACTCGCAGAATGCAGTGGATAGCCGCCAGTATCTACTACAACTATACACACGGTGTATTATGGTCGGGGGTTAGTGTTCGTGTTTAGACCTGGTTAAGCTTGAGATATTACTGTTTGTAGAATGGTATACGTACTACCCTGCCCTTCACCGGCAAGAAACCATGTGTGAACCTTCCTTGCCGGGTGGTAGTAGCTATTGTCGTAGACTGTTAACCCCCCGGTTAACACTGTGATAGGTGGTAACGGCGAATGTCGAAACCTGAACGTTCACTGATATTATTAGGAAATTAAAAGTAATCTGTAAGCCGTGTGGTTTTCCGCTTGTAGCCGAGAAGGCCTGTTCTCGAATAAATGAGGTCGCGGTATTCTCTGGAGACAAGCCTATCCACTAGGGATTTAGCCTCTTGAATGCTGGAGAAGCTCGCGACGGGGCCCGAGCCGAGAGCTCTACGGACAGTCTCCCTTATATGCCAGTTGCCGATGGGAGCATAGTAGCTTGGAAGTATCTCTCTGATTATGACGATGTCAGCGGTTCTACCCCGTTTCCAGAGGTGTTCTAGGACCGCTATTTTAGCGGCAGAGTATCCCCCATCCTCCATCGTCTTTTTACCTAGCGGGTCCTCGTAGAGGCTGTATACTACAGGCTTGCTGGAGCCTCGGGTCCATATGGTGTTGGGGTGCCATACTTCGACCCACTCTATGCTGCCGGGTCCTGGGAGGAGTATGACGGTGAACTTGTTGCCAAGATAGGTGTTATGGTACACTTCAACATTGTCAACTGGGGGGTTGACACGAATATGTTCACGTATTACACCAGAGAGTAGCTCGTCCACGGCAGTTATGCTCCACCTTGTCGGTACTAGCCTCCTCCTCTTGAGACGCCCCATCATACCCAGGGAGAACGCCCTTTGTATAGTATAAATGTCGATTCCGGACCTGTAGGCTTCCCAGACGGCATCTCTCGCGCTAGCATCATCCCAGATAAGCATTTCAAGCCTGCGGGGCACCCTGGGAGAACCATCTATAACCACCTTCTCGGCCGGAGCCACGGGCCCTAACGGCTTTGTTATCCCGTGGAAGCGCAGTCTTGGAAGCGGAGGCTTAGCGAGTAGGGCCTCAGAGGAGACAGGCCTCTCGCTTACGACAGCTAACGCCACCTCCGACTCGTAGAGTGAGAAAGGGTTCTTCGCATCCAGCGCTAACCGCCCGGCCACCATACCCGAGCGGAGCCGTATAATCTGGGATAGCGGTACACGCTTTTCCTCCCAGATGATAGGATCGTCGTAGAATCTCGCATTATCGCCATGCTCTCCCGGGGGGATTAGAAAGTAGAGGTTGACCTTCGGGTATCCAGACTCCCCCACTAGGGCTCCCGGGGGTGTATCCCCCCGGGCCAAGTTGCCTGAAAGTTTTAGCGACGCCTGGAGCTGGCCCCGGAACATGTCTAGGATAGGGCATCTCGGGAGCCCGCATAGCCTCTTATATCCTTTACACTTAGCGCAGAGCTCTGGGGGGATACGGGGCATCCTTTAATCCCCGCTATAAACGTTATGTTGCCACCCTCATTATACCCGTCTAGTCCTCCTCTATTTCGAACCCCATTTGCTCTAGAATATCTTCGATCCTCTCCTCTTTATCCTCGTTCTCCGGCCTGTAATATTTAGCGAGAACAATGTCGCCCTCCTCTAGAACCCTGTCAGGAGTTACAGGAACTATCCAGCCCCCATTCTTGCCTATCGCTATTACCGAGAGTCCCAGGTCTGCAAGGCCCAGGTCTCCCAGGCGTTTGCCGTCAAGCTTCCCTGTGACTCTGAGTTTTAAGTATACCTCTTCCGCTTCCTCGAGAGCCTCGCTTATCAGTATGCTGTACTCGTCTATCCTTTTCACAATGTTCGAGAGCTGCATGGCAGCGTCTGCAATAGTTTCCATTGCCGTGTCGAATATTGCGATTGAGACCATTTCCCTGGCTATGGAGGGGTTTGACTCGTAATAGGAGTATTCTAAGATTTCATGGTATAGGCTGTCAACAGTGTCTTCCATCTCGCCTACAAGGCTAGCCACGCTCTGATCCCCATAAATAATCGAGTGGAATGCGAGGTCGAGCGCGAGTCTTGCGAGCGTTTTTATTCTTAGAAGCCGGCTTGCGAGCTCCTCTCCCGGTATATTGTTGGTTACTGTCGAGGCACGTATGCTCTCCACGGCATCCGCGTCCCCAACAGCCCTTGCTAGCTCTTGTATCTCGTCGAAGGTCCCCCTGACAACTACTAGGTCCCCTTTCTCTATTTTCGTGAGCTCGGGGGCTACAAGGTAAGTCTCGCCCCGTTTGACAAGTAAGAGGTCGACTATTGAGGGGAGATCCCTGAGACTCTTCTTACTATGGAGTAGGAGGACAAGGTCGCCGCAACAGTTTATTATGTGTCTGATATAGTCGTGCACCGGGTATCCTCTCAGCACGAGCCCTGCGAGATCCCCGGCAGCGTCTGTAACCTTGTCTAGCGCGCGCCCCACTTCGGCGATCCCGACTGCTAGGCCTGCATCGTCAGGGTCTCGTATGGCGAGGCTGACACGGCTTATGAGCTCTCTAACATAGTCGTCGACTTTCCTCTCGATTTTCAGGGTCTCCAGTGCTATAGACTTGTCTCCAGAGTAGAGAGCGTAGAGTGCCATATCGATTGCAACGCTAGAATAGTGTCTTATAAGTTTTAGGAGCTCCTTGACCGTCCTACCGGTTGACGCCATCCGGCTACCCCCTATCTCCGAGAAGATAGTATAGGAGGAGGGCGGCTTCCCCTACAGGCCCTAAACGTTGTTTTACCCCTCTGAAGTAGATGGGGGTTCCAAGTTTGAGCTCTGCGGGGGAGAACTCCGGGTCCGCCCCGGAGAAGACTATTAGCACGCGGTTCTTAACCTCGAGGCTGGGAGTTGACGGGTCGATCTCCATTTCCGCGTAGTCTCTGGTTACCAGGTATACATGGTCGGGGTTGAGGAGCTCGAAAGCGTCCCTGAGGTCTGATAGGACTAGAAGGGACCTGTCGAGTTTGAGGGCGATGCGCATGGCTTCCGGCACGCCGCTCTGTGCGGCCCCACCATAGACTTTTGAGGCGACAACGGTTCTAGCACCGAGGGAGTAGGCAACCCTCACACTGTCCACGAGCCTCTGTACGCTACTAACATTATGTATTACGGGTATTATCTCGGCCATAAGATTATCACCTGGCTTCTCTCTCCTCTAATGAGTGGCGTGTATGATCGGAATAATAATTGTCTAGGACTCCGGCGGCTACAAGAGCGATACTTCTGGCTAGGGGAGGCGGCACGGCTTCTCCCACCATATCGTACTGTGCATCCCTGCTTCCAACGAAGACGTGGTAGTCGGGGAATCCCATGAGCCTGGCCTGTTCTCTAACTGTGAGGAGCCGGTCCTCGAAGGGGTGTATGAACCTGCTCGTGCCCATCACTGTAGGCGCGATCCTGTAGGGGTGCAATCTTATGTAGTTTGGGAGCCTCCTCTTCGCCCCCTGATAGGTTATAAGGCTCTCTCCCCACCTGAGCCTTGGGAGCCTCCTTCTATGCCTTGAGGGTATTTGTCCTGCCTCGTGGTTTGGAGGATAGGGGGAGCCCGGCGGTGGCAGATCCTTTAGAGCCTCCCATACAGTTGGAGGCTTAGACCTGGCAGGCTGTAAGCGTATGTTGGAAACGAAAACCCTTATCCTCCTGCTAGGGGTCCCATGCTCCTCTGCTCTTAGAACGTTGAAGTATACTGTGTCATAGCCTACTCTGGCCAGCTCGGCGCGTATCGACCTCCTAATAGGGGCTTCCATTATCCCGGGAACGTTTTCTATAATAAAGACTCGGGGTTGTAACTCCCCGATGAGCCTGATAGCGTGTAAGAATAGCTGGCCGGCAGGATCCCGGTAGAGGCGGTCCAGAGGGTCTCGCATCCGCTTAGGGTTGGCCCCTGTGAATGGCTCGCAAGGCGGGCTCGCCGTTATAACGTCAACCTCTCCCCTCCCGATCCCAGTATAGTCGCGTATGAGCCTGCCAGTTACCTCTTTAATATCATCGGCGATGAACTGCGCGGAGGGAAAGTTTACAGTATATGTTCTCGCGGCTGGAGGATAATTGTCTACACCGAGGACATGCCTGTATCTTCCCGTGTCCACGAAACCTCTAGCGTATCCGCCTCCCCCGCTGAAAAGGTCAATCAGCACGTAATCTTCTCTCATCCTCTTCTATCTCCTCCTCTAGCCGTCTAATATAGGAGGCGAGGATTTTCTTGGTTTGCGTGTTATCGTCCTCTTCGAGTATGGAGCCGCAGCGGGGGCATTGGAAGTCGTATTGGAACGCCTCCTCGAAAGTGTACCGGGTCCCATCCCTAGGACACCTATAGAATATGTTCGCCTCCTCGTACTCCAACCTGTACTTTAGCTTCTCGAGTACGGCCTTCTTCAGCCATACTAGAACAATGTTGAGGTGCATGATATCAATATACCAATAATACCTTGTAGCCCCGGTCCTGGGATGCCTGCCACGCCTATAGTTTGCGAACCTGTAAACGTATAGGAGACGGAGCACTCTTCTAACATCGCTCTGCTTATAGCCGAGCTTCTGGGCTAGCTCCTCATCGCTAATACCCTTATCGGCATCCGTCTCTAGGAGGACCCTGAATATGGTCTCAGCCTTATCTGGGTCCAACCCGTACTCTCTCGCCAGCCTCCTGATAAATTTGAGGAGAGAAATCATTTTGGGGTCGGAATCAACATTCTCCACTACCAACCACCTTTTTGCCGCGTGTTTGCGGTATGATCTTCTTCTTGGCACCAGTAAATTCTAGATAGAGTTGCCGCCCCCTAAATAGTCTGTCAAGAAAGACTGCTAGTGCCGCTATCTCGCTGTGAGGCTGGCTGCCTATAGCGACATTGTAATCCGCACTATCATAATAGTACCGTTCGACCTTCTCCGCCCCAATAACGATGAGCTTGTCGCGCGGGCTCGAACGTATCTCCCCTATAATATCGTCGACCGGCACGCCGTACATTGTCAGGTGTATAACCTCCCCACCGCTATCCTTCCATCTCTCAACATAACTTTTACCGCCAACCCCACACTCGTAATGCAAGTCCCCGCCCCAACAGTATTGGACTCTCTCGAGACTCCTCTCAACGCTGGGATCGCAGACTCCAGCTAGTATGAAACCGTTAGCGCCGAAGGCTCTAGCAACAAGCGCTGCGTGAGTGGTAACACGTTTATCCCTCCCAGGCCTATGGCCCAGGCGGAGAACATAGATTCTCTTGTAGGGGGAGATCAAGCCTATCCCCTCTCATGGAGGCTCTTAGGGTAGGCCTTCTTAGTGCTTACCTCTAACAATCTCTCGAGGCCCTCTCCAGTCATGGCGGACACGGGTATAACAGTGTTTTCTATTCCTCTCTCGTCTAGAATCTTGCGTATAATACTTATAGCCTTGCCTGCATGTGAGGGATCAGTGAGATCCATCTTATTGGCGGCTACTATTACGGGTTTCCCCACTGCACCTATTCTAGCCATAATATCCAGTCCTGACACTACCTTTTCCCTGATCGTATCTAGAGGTTCTGAGATATCTACAACAAATATTATTGTGTCGCTATCAACTATTTCCTCTAGGGTCGCGTAGAACGCCTCGATTATCTCCGGCGGTATGTCCCTTATGAAACCTACAGTGTCCACAAGGACTATTCTCCCATGCTTTCCTGTGACGAGCTTGTGTTTGGGATGTAAGGTTGTAAAATATTCTTCGCCGACAGGCTTCGACTCGCCGCTGAGGGCGTTGAAAATACTCGTCTTGCCGGCGCTCGCATAGCCCACTATCGCAGCCTGAGGCAGCCCGAGCCTCCTCCTAGCATTTCTCCGCAGCCTCCTCGTATCTTTCAGCTTTTCGAGCTGTCGCCTTATCCTTGCGAGCTTACTTGTAAGATGGCGGTAGTAGGCGTCAACAGCGTACCTTCCAGGACCTAGGAAGCCTGGGTATTCGCCCATCTTGCTCCTCCTAATATACTCCCTCACCAGTGGCAGCTCGTGTTTTATCCTAGCCATTTCGATCTGGAGTTTGGCCTCCCTACTCCCAGCGTGTCTAGCGAATATTTCTAGTATGAGTTGTACCCTGTCCACGACCGGTTTACGGGTGGCTTTCATTAGCTGGAAGACCGTGGAGGGGGACGGGTTCCCGTAGAATATTATCGTGTCAGCCTCTTCAGACATGTACGATATGCGTTCTAGAAGGCCGGACCCGATCCTGTTCCTATAACGGGTCCTGAATATTTCTATGATCTCGTAGCCTGCAGTGTGAGCTAGCGCTCTTACCTCCTCCAGGCTCACTCTCCCCTTTTTAGGCAGGATCAGTATTGCTTTTCTCGTTATTCTTCGTCCCTCCTAACAACAACTATATCTCCGAGAGTTAGCGTGCCTGGAGGTAGGTTTTCCTCTTCTTCCTCCTCGAGCTCTGTCGGCTCCAAGAGTTTTATCTTTAGTATTTTCTCCATGCGCCTGGCCAGGTCGACTGGGGGCTTAAGTTTTCCAGCCTCTATTTTTCGTAGTAGCGACTCGCTTATCTTTAACTTCTCGGCCAGAACTTTCAGGGTCCATCCTTTAGCCTCTCTTGCCTCCTTTATCCTGTCATAGTAGTCTTCGACTATATCGTAAAGCTCTAGCGTTCTACGCATTGTCCTCCTCCGCTTCTCGCTCACCGAGGCTTTACGAGGCCTCTCACGCACTGGTACTGCCCGCCCGCTTTTTGTGAGTTTTAGATAGCAGCTCGCGCATAGTATCATTTCTACGCCATCCACTATGGCCCGGTAGGGTCTACCGGCTATCCTGGCACCGCAAACCTCACAGTATAGTGGCTCCTTAGATGAGGACGGCATGGCTCGCATCCTCTGCCTGGTGAATGCGTGTCCCTGGGAGGGTTTATATTGTGAACGGCCAGTGATACCCATAGTATATACTGCGGGTTATTAGCTGGTAATCTGTCTAGGATTTAGGTGACTCGTCCCTTATTAAGGCTGGTAGTGTTAAAAGCTTTACTGGTGACAATCAGCGTGTCAGTGAGTAATGCCGGACGTAGAAAGAGCAGCACTAGCACGACGCCGCCATATATCGACTTGGAGGAACAGCTACGCGTCCTCCAGGAGCGGGTTAGGATGCTGACAAAGATAAATAACGATCTTAGGAGAAAGCTCGACGATGTGCAGAGAGAAGTCTACAAGCTCATGTCGCCTCCACTAATAGAGGCGACCGTGTTAGAGGTTCTCGATAATGGGCGAGCCGTTGTCAAGAGCACGACAGGGCCCAACCTGGTCGTCCAGATTTCGAAAGACATTGATCCCAGCACGCTTAGGCCTGGAATGGTTGTAGCGTTGAACAATAGGGGTAGCACTATAGTCGAGGTTCTACCCTCAAGGGTAGACCCAATGGTTAAGGCCATGGAGGTAGTAGAGAAGCCTGGGATCACGTTCAAGGATATTGGCGGCCTGGAAAGCCAGATAAGAGAACTATATGAGGTTGTAGTTCTCCCATTAAAGCAACCAGAGCTGTTTAAAGAGATAGGTATCGAGCCGCCGAAGGGTGTTCTACTCTATGGTCCTCCAGGCACCGGCAAGACTATGCTTGCAAAAGCCGTTGCGAGCGAGTCTGACGCTATTTTCATAAGGATAGTTGCTAGCGAGCTTGTGAACAAGTTTATAGGAGAGGGTGCGAGAATAGTCAGAGAAGTTTTCAGGTATGCGAGGAGAAACGCACCGGCAGTAATCTTTATCGACGAGATAGACGGGATAGGGGCTAGAAGGGCAGACCTGGGCACGAGTGGTGACCGTGAGGTTCAGAGAACGCTTCTCCAGCTTCTCGCCGAGATGGACGGGTTCGACCCGCTTTCGAATGTTAAAGTAATAGCGGCCACTAACAGGCTCGACCTTCTAGATCCTGCCCTGCTCAGACCTGGCAGGTTTGACAGGATAATAGAGGTCCCGCTCCCCGACTATAGGGCAAGGGTGGAGATACTGAAAATACATCTTGGCAGGACAAAATATGCGGATAACGTTGATATCGCCAAGCTGGCTTCTATGACTGAGGGGTTCAGCGGGGCCGATCTCAAGGCTGTTGTTGTAGAGGCTGGCTTTTATGCTATAAGAGAGGGGAGAAGAGAGATTAGCATGAGAGACCTTGTCCGGGCGGTCGAAAAAGTTAAAAAGAGGGGGAAGAGCGAGAGGGAAACTAAAGTTAGCACGACATCAACGCACATATAGCTTGCCGAACCCCTCCTCTCCCCTCCCAACAGTTTTGAACGGTTAAGATCTCCCCTCAGTAGCCAGGAGCGAGTATGGGGGATTATATGAGGCGCATAAAAGCCACGGACAGAATTCTCGAAAGGCTTGCTGGCATAGCCGAGTTCCAATTTTCGGAGAAGGTTGCACGGGCATGGTTTGATCCCTCTAGGAATGTTGAGGTCGAGGTTAATTCTAGGGGGAGTATTAGAGGCGTGTTCGTAGACGGTAAACGGGTAGCGACGCTCCGGCCTACCGACGGGCTCTTCTCGTTAGCGATAGACGGCGCTGTCCTACTTGTAGGAGCAGAGGATCCTCCTAGGTTTCGCGTGATCGCTAACATGCAGAGGCCCCTTTCAGGAAGTATCCTGGTTGGAGATGTTGTGGATCTGGATCCGGATTTAAGGCCGGGAGACGAGGTGGTTGTTGTTGATGAAAGCGATACTGTTATAGGTGTGGGGAGGCTCCGTATTCCAAAGGCTATGCTCGACGGTCTTGCTAGAGGGGAGGTCGCCCGGCTTAGAAAAAAGACTAGCTAATTTTGCGAGGGTGCTACTCGTGATAGTGGAGAAGCTGAGTGGCGGGGTAGAGGCTGTACTTAATATCGATAATATTAGTGCTCTCAAGGGTGCGACAATAGTCACAGGATTCCGCGGGTTTGGAATGGTAGGATACCTAGTATCAAAATATGTTGCTCTCGGTACAGGCTCGGAGAAAATAGGGTTCATTATCGCGAAACCCATGCCGCCCATGCTGCTTGTTGAGGAGGATAGTATCGGCTTCCCATTCGACATATACTATTCCAAAGAATATAATATTCTCACGATTGTCAATAGAGCCTTGCCTGAAAAGGAGAATGCGGACCAGTATACTAGGGCTATTGCAGAATTCGCTGCCCGAGTAGACTCTAGGCTTATGGTTCTTGCTGGAGGCTTAAACAAGAACTTTATGGAGGAATCTGACGCGTACAAGTACAGGTATCTTAAGAATAGTTTTGCCGGTAATACTGTTCAATTGGACGCTCCTCAGATGGAGAAGGGACTGGGCGTTATGGGTCCTCTAGCCCTTCTTTTCATATATAGTGAATACTACCGGGTCCCATCAGTGGTTATTCTCCCGTATAGTGCTGTTGAGGATGTCGATTATGATGCAGCCATAAGAGGGATTAGAATAATTGCCGAGAAAATTCTTCAGAGGCCTGTCGATACCTCGCTGATTGAGAAAGAGGCGAAAGAATGGCTTGAGGAAAAGGAGAAGCTGAGCGCCCTGATAGGGGCGATGGTTAGCCAGGAAGGAGGGGAACAGGAGGATAGGCATAAAGGGATGTATATGTGAGCGATTATCTAGAATTTTTAACCGTTTTAATATAGTTTTCTATCTCATATCCGAGCCGTCCGCTGGCCTCGACCTCGACCTGTATGCTAGGGTCTAGGATTTTTGCTAGTAGCTGACGGATTTTTTCGATTACATCGCTGGTGGTTAGCTGATTTATAGTGTTTTCTGGAGCGTGTATGTGTATTGTGGGGTAGACCCCGCAGAGCTCTTCTGGAACTATTAATAGTATCGGATCATAGTATAGTACGTATACGTTTTCATCGTTGTTACGGCATTCTTCGGGGTTGCGTGGTAGGGGTCGGAGAACTACTTTTCTCCTATTATTTATTTTAAAATTATATTTATATATTTTATTAATATAATATCTTATTTTTGGATTTAAAATGCTTGTCGCATCGTAGACTCTAACACCACGGACAACACCCTTAATCCTAGGACTGCTAGATAGGAGCAGGTCCTGCGCAGTTGCAACCTCAAGGTACGCCTCATATATTCTAGGGTGATGTTTAGAGTAGGCTTCTAACAGGTCCCAGAGCCTCCCCTCCCGGAGGTGCTCTCTTGTCTCTTCCACAGTTCTCCATATATAGCAGAGATTGTATGTCGCGAGTATTCTAGTCCTATCCTCACTACTCATGCTTAGCAGTGATTCGGAACTGTAACTTCTCTTACCGTATATATTGCAGGGGCAGACTATTCTATTCACCCGGTCAATCCTGTCAACGCCAAGGTCCGTGAATATCCTCCCGTCCCTAGCATAAAGTATATAGGACGCACTATCGAAGGTATCGATTCCCAATGCCACTGCATAGGGTATGAGAAGGGGGTGGCCTGCTCCAAACAGGTGAACAGGTAGCCCCTCTTTTAGATATCGCTTTGCAGTTTTAACAATGCGTAGAACGGTGGAGAACTCGTATTTTTCAAGGAAAACCGTGGGGCTGCCTATACCGTACATGCCATACTTACCGAGCTCGCGGGCTTTTTTCGCGCTCAACGCTACAAGATCTAAATACTCTCCCCCCTGGATTGGAAGGACCCATATACGTTTATCGTCGAGTAGGGGGATAGCTTCCCTTGCCCGCTCAAGCGTGAGCTTAACGCTCATCTCAGCCTGGCGTCTTGAAACTTTCCCTGTTGGTATGTCAAGTATTACGCTTATGTCACTGTTGATCCTCTGCTGGAATCTTATTATGTCGCTCTGGGAGACAGGTATATGTCTACCGTAATGTAGTATCTGGTATGCTCCAGAGTCTGTCATAACAACCCCATTAAACCCTAGAACCTCATGGATGTCTCGGGGTTGCGATCCCTCGCGCTCTAAACGTTTATAGTATATATAGGCGTTAGTAATAACCTGGTTGAATCCAACCTCTCTTATAACGTCTAAGGGAACCTCCTGCCTATGAATATCGACTACCGGAAAAAACGCCGGAGTCTCGATCACGCCGCTCTGTGTGAAGAGTCTACCAGTTCTACCGTGGAGGTCGATATCGCGGATCTCGAACATTTTCAGACCTCTCAACGGCACGTTAATACATGGTTAAGCCTGGAGCGTTTAGACTCTTACGCCCTTCCTTCGCAGATATTCTCTGAATAGGCTGTTGACTTTATGAGCCAGCGGGCCTACACCCTCGACACCGTCTTTAGTTACTCTAATAGTTTTGGCGACTTCGACAACGTTGATATCTTCGAAGACTCTAATTTGGTGCGGTGGTATTCCGCCCGTCTGGTAGAGGAATTCTGCAAACTCTCGGGCATTGAAGATCGCGCTCTCCTCTACCAGGATCTCCGAGATGACGTCGCCGTAAATTATTGCTATTGGCCAACTTTTGCCCTCGGAGTCTGAGGCGGCCTCAAGGGCTATGCTTAGAGTGTTCATGTCGTATCCGGCAAGCCGGCCCTTATACTCCTTACCACTCTTTAATTTCAATATAATATTCTTGTTGAGCAGAGAGTTAAGCTTCATTGTGAACCTTCTAGCCGCCTCGCTTGCATATGCCATATTTACCCCCAGACATTAAAGTGACGATAGGAACAGGTATTTAAGCGGGGTCTGGATCATGAAGAAGAGAATGACAATAACCATTGATAAAATAGATAAAGGCCTAATAAAAGGACAGTTGGTTGCAGAGGGAAAAGGCAAGGGAGTTAAAGTTAAATTTGATATAATAGAAAATTTATATAATATAAAAGATAATAAAATAATAATAGAGATAAGAGAAACGCCGCCAGCAAAGCTAGATAAGTACATATTTTGCGGCCACGGCTACGAGGTCGTAGAGCCGAAAGCAGATGCGTTCAAGGAAAGAAACTACACCATAATAAGCGTATGGGGCATACTGTTCAGGTTCGAACCGAAACTTTCAGATATAGAACCTAATAAAAAATATTATATATGTATAAAGCCTGCTTCCCAGTAAGAGGTCCACACTTCACATCCGCAGAACCCTCCCCTACTGGGAAAACGAGGAGAGTATGATAACAGGGGGAGGCATGGGGAGAATTAATAGTGTTGTAGATAGTGCACCACTATATGTAAGAGGGCTAATTGCTACCTTCTCGTTTACAATTTTATTTTTAATCTTAAAAAAAGAATATATTTTCATTTATATAATTTTATTTTCTTTATTAATAATATTTTTATTATATAAAATTAAAAAGTATATATTAATTAATAAAATAAATAACGATAAAATTATTGAATCCAAGGTCTCTCAGGTTGAAGCCCAGATAGTGTTCGATAGCAGTGAGTCTCTCTCTAATTTATCAAAATTTATTGAAAAAAGAAGCTCTGGGAAGCCAAGGACTACCTACGAATTAAGAGTTATTTATAAAAATGGAGAGATAAGTGGGACATTAGGATTTAAGGGTCCAGAGAGCGTTATCGAGGCAGAAGTATTCAGAGCAGCGCTTCCTACTCTAATACCCGGGGTCCGGATACGCAGGCTGGTTATAAATAGTACGGACGCCGGCGGGTCGAGCATGCAAGAGCATACTGGTGTTAAGGGAGAGGATGGTAGGACCGGTATGATTTACTTGGGACGCAGGCTCGATTCTCCTGTTCCGGCGCCCGTCTATTTGAGTATGAACGATATTGAAGGCCATGTTGGCGTGTATGGCAGTACCGGCTCCGGGAAGTCTACAACACTCTCAGTAATATCTAGGAGGTTAAGGCGGACCGGGATTGACGTGCTGGTTATCGATTGGACAGGCGAGTATGGATGGCTGAAGTCGCAGGGTTTCGAGGTTCTCGACCCCCAAAGAGGCGATCTGCCAGTAGATGTTCTTTCATGCGACAAGGTTAGCTGGCGATCTCTTGCCATTGAGGCGCTAGTTAGAGCTTTAGACCTTACAGAGCCTCAGACTTTCATGCTCCAGCAGGCAGTAGAAGACGGGGCTGCTAGTCTCCGGGAGGTTTACGAGAGGATCGGCAGCTTGCCAGAGGCTTCTAAATGGGATCGCGAGGTTAAACGGGCGTTGCTGAGGAAATTGGGGCTTCTCTTCGCTGGCGGGGTAGATCGTGCGTTTCGGGGCTGCAAGTTCCCGGGTGGTAAGAGCGTCGTGGTTAATGTGTCGGCATTGAGGGGGTATTATGCCAGGAGAACTTATGTTATGTTGCTTCTAAGCATGCTTTTTACTGTTAGGGCTTCGGAGTATTCGCCTGGTATGAAGCCTAGTCCTCTTGTTGTGGTTGTAGATGAAGCCCATAATGTTTCGAGCCAAATATTTATGACAATATTGTCGGAATCTAGAAAGTATGGGTTACACCTGGTCTATGCCACGCAGAGCCCCGCGATAATAGGAGACCAGGCGCTTCTCAACACTAACACTAAGATAGTGCATAGTATCAGGTCTCAGAAAGACAAACGTGTAATAATAGACTCGCTAGGTCTTAGTGATGCCTGGATGGAACGTCTCGACAAGCTTCCAAGAGGCTCGGCAATCCTTCAGAAAGCTTCAGAGGGGAAGCCTGTACTGGTCGAGATCGATGCTGAGCGAGAGTCTTGAGACAGTTTCCAACGCCTCGCTATCTCTAGTCCAGTCGATACGTATACCAGTGTTCCAATCCCACACTTCTAGCTTGTAAAACATCATATCGACAGTATCACTAGGTGTTGAGAGGCTCGTGTCAACCTCCACTGTCTCGTCAGCGTAAGCGGAGAGGCTGGCACCTACAGCATTGGCAAGCTCGGCCTCAACATTTTCCAGAACCTTACCGGGAGGCCAACCCCTCCTAGCAAGCCTATCCAGCAGGATTGAAGGATGAGCCCTTAATAGTACGATTAGAACTGTACCCGAATTAATACACTCGTCCTCCAGCAATAGATCCGCATACGTGGTTTCAACAATAAGGCATCCCACAGTCCTATCAATATCACATATGTGCCTGGCAAGCCTCCCGCCCGCACCTGGTAGCAGGACATGTGTAGCCCGTCCGGTTGGATCGCGTTCTACCAGGCCTAGCTCGACCGCCAAACGACTAGTACTAATAGTCTCGCAGTTGAGCTCTGATGAGAGTTTACGGGCAAATGTGGTCTTACCGGTGCCCGGAGTTCCTGTCACTATGATTATCATTCCTATAGTCCTAGATAACTAGGAGAATACGGGTGCAAGGATAAAAAGGGAGAATAGGAAACTACTATTTATAAGTTGATAATATTTGGTTTACTTACTTGTTTTTCTCTTCTTTTTCCTCGCTCTTCTTGGCGGCGATAACATCATCTATCCTTAGTATCATTGTTGCGACTTCTGTTCCCGCCTTGAACGCGTTCATCTTCACTCTGGCAGGCTCTATTACCCCTTTCTCCATCATATCGACTATCTCGCCAGTGTCAACATCTATACCGGCCCAGAGTTTTCCTTCCTCGTGGGCGCTCCTCAGCTTCATGAGTATCTCTACCGGGTCTAGTCCCGCGTTATAGGCTAGTATTTGCGGGAGGCTCTCCAGGCTCCTGATGAACGATTCTATTGCTAGCTGCTCTTTTCCTGGAACATTCTTAGCCCACTCCCTCAGCCTCTTTGCTACCTCGCTCTCCGTGGCTCCGCCTCCAGCCACGATCTTACCGTCGATTACTGCATCGGCAACAGCGCTGAGCGCGTCGTGGAGAGCCCTGTCAGCCTCCTCTACGAGCCTCTCGAAGCCGCCTCTTATGAGTATTGTTACGCTCTTGGGGTTCTTTGCGCCTTCGATGAATATCATTTTGTCTTCTCCTACTTTCCTCTCTTCTACTAGTTCTGCCCATCCCAGGTCTTCTGGGGTTAGGTCGTCAATGTTGGTCACTATTTTTGCTCCCGTGGCCTTCGCTATCTTCTCGATATCGCTCCTCTTCACCCTCCTCACAGCCATGATACCCTTCTTAGCGAGGAAGTGCTGGGCAACCTCATCAATACCCTTCTGAGTAATCACAACATTAGCACCAGTAGCAGCAATCTTCTCCACTTTTTCGGCAAGTATCTTCTCCTGTTTCTCTAGCAGGCGTTTTACGAGGTCGGGGCTTGTGATGCTTACTTCGAGGTCTATCTCGGGCTTCTCTATTTCTAGTGGAGCGTCCAGCACGGCTATCTTGGCGTTCTCCACCCTTCTGGGCATGTCGGGGTGGACAACCTCCTTGTCAATAACGACGCCCTTCACGAGCTTCGTGTCCATTAGGCTGCCTCCATGCTTCTTTATTATCTGTATGTTGTTTAGGTCGACTACATACTCGTCCCCTCTCTTTTCGGCTATGAGGCGTACAGCCTCTACTGCAATGTCTGCGAAGTAGTCGGCTGCCTCGCCAACGGCTTTACTGTTGAGGCTTGTTAGAGCGATCTTCTTGAGTATCTCGGTATCATCAATGCTTATTGGCTTACCGATCTCCCTTATTATCTCGATTGCTTTCTCGAGAGCTTTCTTGTAGCCCTCAACGATTATTGTCGGATGAATGTTATTGTTAAGGAGCTTCTCGCCCTCTTTTAGTAGCTCTCCGGCGAATATGACGCTTGTTTTCGTCCCGTCGCCAGCCTCCTCGTCCTGGCCTTTAGCTATCTGCACGAGCATCTTTCCGGCAGGGTGCTGTATGTCCAGCTTGTCTAGTATTGTGGCGCCGTCATTCGTAATAGTTATGTCGCCGAGGCTGTCGACTAGCATCTTGTCCATGCCTTTTGGACCATAGGTGGTTTTGAGTATCTCCGCTATAGCCCTAACGGCCATAATGTTGTGCCTTACAGCCTCTCTACCATAGGATCTCGATGTGCCCTCTTTCAGTATTATTACGGGCACGCCCATCGTCTCTAGAGGTACCGCGGCCATGCCTTGTCACCTGTTCCTCATTCTATCTCCACTCTCCATAGTAGGACTACTTCTATATAAAGCTTTCTGTTTTATGGGAGATGCTCAACACTAGGAGATTCAAGACTTTAAACCCCAAACAGGCATTACAAGGCGATGCGGGGAAAGGGTATGGGTAAAGTTAGGACGACTCTAGTAAAGAGGACTGCAAGGAAACTATTAGAAAAATACCCTGACCTGTTCAACGGCGATTTCGAGAATAATAAGAAGATTGTGAGCGCACTGGTAGAGCTCAGAAGCAAAAAACTCAGGAACCAGATAGCAGGATATATAACACACTTGGTAAACGCTCAAGCGAAACGAGAGAGGAAAGCCGCCCGCTAGCAAGAGAGGTAAGAACAAGCAGGAACACCTCGGCGTAGAGCTTCCTGGGAGAGTCGAGCGTAGCATCGGTGTGAAGACTAATTATTTACCGTTCTCCGCAACATAGACCATACAAGACGGGTTCTGGTGGGGGAGCTTGGCGAAGATAGTTCTACTTGCCAGTCTAAAGGAATTAGTAGGAGCACCCCTAGTAGAGGTGGAGGCCGGTACTCTTAGGGAGACTCTAAGAAGAGCTATTGAGAAGTATCCCGGTCTTGGGAAAATTATCGATACGGAAACATTGCGGCCCCGTCCAGGCTATATAGTGTTCGTGGACGGGAGAGACATTAGGCTTGTCAACCCTAACGAGGAGGCGGAAGAAATAGTTGTTTTGCCTGTAAATCATGGCGGCGACATACCGGAGGAGTTAGAGGTAGAAGAGGTATCGTGGGAAGATATAGAAGATCTGGCATCAGAACTTGCCAGAAAAATAACAGCCTCCGGATATAAGCCCGATATTATAGTCGGGATTATAAGAGGGGGGCTAGTACCGGCGAGAATACTATCGGACATCTTAGGGGTAGACGATATAGGGACAATAGAGATCAAACTATACGAGGGTGTAGGCATAAAAGGGGAGAAACCCTACCTTCGCCAGCCCCTAACATTGCCTATAAACGATAGAAACGTGCTTATCGTAGATGACATAAGCGATTCGGGATTGACCCTGGAGACTGCCCTAGGCCTAATAGAGCTCTACATGCCCAAGTCCGTGAGGACAGCCACACTATTTGTGAAGCCGTGGACAAAACTAGTGCCGGACTACTATGTTAGAGAGACTCAGAGCTGGATAGTCTTTCCATGGGAGAAACACGAGTTTAACCGAGAGAAAACGAACTGATAAGTCCCGGTGTAACCTGATGGTGCTCGGAGTACATGTTAAAACAAGAATTTATAGTTTAGAAAAGGAGATGAGCGCCGAGGAGGTACTCCAAAACTGCAGGCATATTTTCAAGCAAGCAGAAAAGAAGGGATCAATAATAGTACTCCTACCTAGCTCCCTACGAGACGTAGACCAGTGCGTCCTGTCTATAGCAGCGATCTACGCACTAGTAGAAGAAGAACAGGGTAAACCGCGCATACGCAATCGGGGTCTCAGAATACTCTCACTCCTAACAGGAATAAGCCAAGTGGGGATCCTTATCGATAAAATGCTTGGAAGCGTCAATCGCATAGCTATCATAAGTTTCAATAGCGGGGAAGAGCCTGAAAGAACAGTACAGGAGGAATGTGGTCTAGGAATGGTAGCCGCTAACGAATCGTGCGAGGAGATAGAGGGTAGGCTAGAAATTCTAGCGTCTAATAGGCTCGAGTTCTTCAAGAAGTAGCTGGCAAGCGGGTTTCAGGATTGTGGTGCGGGGGGTGGGATTTGAACCCACGCAGGCCTACGCCATCGGGTCCTGAGCCCGACCCCTTTGACCAGGCTCGGGCACCCCCGCACGCTCTCACCGGCAGAGTCCCGTATCCCACCATAACCTGTGTAGATAGCCTTATATAAAGCTCTCTTATCCCGGAAACCATTCATCCTTTTATTCTAGTAGGGTATCCGCTCAATGCAGTGGACGCCGCATTCCGGCCTCAGCATGCTGGGGGCGCTTCGATAAGTGGAGGCTGCTCTCTCGGGGCGGGTGAATTAGTGTGGGCGTGTTAGAGGCTCTAGCAGCTATTGCTGACAGGTTCCCAACAGTAAAGAAGCCGGTGCCTAAACCATCGCTTTACAGGAGGCTGGCTTGGACAGGTATAGTGCTTGTCCTGTATCTTGTTATGAGCAATATACCCCTCTACGGTATTCCGGCACAGAACCTCCAGTCAAGGGTGAGCCTTCAGCAGATAATATTCGCTAGTAATGCTGGAACTCTCATGGAGCTCGGAATAGGACCTATAGTTACTGCAGGCCTGATCCTACAGGTTCTAGCTGGCGCTAAGCTGATAGACATCGACCTTGACGATCCAGAGTCTAGAAGGATATTCACGGCCGCGGAGAAGAGCTTGGCAATACTCTTCGCTGTTTTTGAAGCCACAATGTACGTTATTGGCAATAAGTACTGGCAGGGGACCGGGATAACTCCGAGCTGGACCACAAGAATAATAGTCATACTGCAGCTGAGCATTGCGGCCTTCATAGTCATACTGATGGACGAGATGCTCCAGAAAGGGTGGGGTATAGGGAGCGCGATAAGCCTCTTCATCCTAGCAGGAGTCGCATACCACATGTTCTGGAGCCTGCTCGGCTATATCCCGCGGTACGCGGAAACCTATGGTTTCATACCAGCGCTCATAAAGCAGCCCTCGATCCTACTGCTCGCGAGGCCGAACGGGCTTCCCGACCTGACAGGCCTTGTAGCAACCTTCGCGATAATACTATTCCTAGTATACACCCAGGCGATGAGAGTTGAGATACCGGTTACAAGCCCTAGAATGAGAGGTATCAGGAGCAAGGTCCCCCTCCAGTTCATGTATGTTACGAACATACCCATACTGCTCGTCGGTATTCTAGTTGCAGACTTACAGCTCTTCCAGACTATAATAGGAAATATTGTAGGGGTTACAAGCAAGGCGTACATCTACTACAGGGACTTCGTATACTATATGAGCCCGCCTCGCGGGATACTCATGGCAGTGGCCGACCCGATAAGAACGCTCACATTCGCCATAAGCTGGACAATACTCTCAATACTGTTCGGCTATATGTGGGTGGAACTCGCAGGTCTAAACCCGAGCGAGCAGGCAGACAGGCTTATCAAAAGCGGGCTTGAAATACCAGGCATGAGGCGGAACCCCAAAATACTGGAGAGTATCCTAGCGAAGTACATCTACCCGCTTACAGCACTCAGCAGCCTTATAGTCGCGATAATAACAATAGTTGCAGACATTTTCGGCGCCTACGGTACAGGGACAGGGATCCTCCTAGCTGTCGGTATTATATATCAGTACTACATGATGATATCATACGAGCGCGCCCTCGAAACGTTCCCACTCCTAAGAAAGCTTATGGGAGAGGGATGACCCGTGAGGAACCCGTTCCGTGTAGTGGTAGTAACCGGTGTCCCCGGCGTGGGCAAGACGACAGTACTCGGCAAACTCGCAGAGCTTGCAGAGGAAAAAGGGATAAGGATCAAGATAGTTAATTTCGGCTCTTCAATGCTGAACTATGCTGTAAGAGAAGGCATTATAAACAACAGGGATGAGATAAGGAGGCTTCCCCTAAGGAAGCAGTTAGAGCTCCAGCAGCTCGCGGCCCGAGACATTATTGATACTGCCTCTAAAGAGCTCGGAGAAGGAGACTATCTAATCATTGACACTCACGCACTAGTAAAGACTGTTGCAGGCTACTGGCCGGGCCTGCCTAAACATGTAATAGACGAGCTAAAACCTGACATGATAGCGGTTATTGAGGCCAGCCCGGAAGTCATTGCTGCAAGGCAGGCGCGCGATAAGGGCAGGTATAGATCAGACATTGGCGGCCCGCAGGGGATAGCCCGACTAATGGAATATGCTCGTGCAGCATCGTTTGCAAGCGCAGTGTTTTATGCTAGTACTGTGGCGATTGTCGAGAACAGGGAGGGGGCCCCTGAGCAGGCTGCACAGGAGATACTAGAAAAAATGTTGAACCTATAGTTTCCCCTCTTTTTCTTGGGACGTGGTGTTAGGGAGTGTCCGCGTACTCATCATTATTAATAATAATTCTCCCATTTTTAATAGTTTATTCTGCAGCTGGAATTTACAGGAGCATTTACCCTAAAGAACAGGTTTTAGAAGCCCTCGGTTTCATAGCAGAATATAGGGCCTTAAAATCAGAACTAAGAGTCAGAAAAACTAAACGTTTAGCGAAAAAACTGGCTGCTATGGAGTCTGAATATAAGAAGAATAGGAGCATTGTGTTAAAGGCAACTCTAACTAAAATGATCCTACTCGTAACAGGCTATCTAGCCGGGAGTATTCTAGTACTTGTCGTGTCCCCTTTTCTACCTCCAGTATACGATCTTCCTCCCATAACAGTTGTGGTAGAAGGACACCTAGTCATTGCAGGCTTCATGTTATTCTTCTTGATGTACATCGTCTACTACGCAATGCTGCGGGAAAACTTCATATAACCGGTTTCCGCTACACATCATTTCCTCTGGGTGCGGGAAGCGATGGTAAGGCCTGCGTACAGGAGTAGGAGTCTAAGGAGGCGGATGGTCAGAGTTCCGGGAGGGGAGACTAGAGTCCACTATGAGAAGAGACGTCCGGGCCAGGCGCGTTGTGCACGCTGTGGGCGCCCTCTGAATGCCGTCCCCCGTTTGAGGCCGAACAGGCTCTCAAAAATGTCTAAGACCGCGAAAAGACCTGAGAGACCGTATGGTGGCGTCCTTTGCGCGGCCTGCCTCGCAGAGCTGATAAGGGAGAGCATAATAGGGGGCCAATAGTCGTTGTTTCGGGCCCCCCGGGTTCTGGTAAGACAACATATGCCAGACGGCTAAGCAAGGATCTCGGGCTGGAATATTATACTACAGGGAGTATTTTCCGGTCTATAGCTAAAGAGAAAGGTATGAGTCTCGAGGAGCTTAGCAGGCTTGCTTCTTCGGATCCCACGATAGATCTAGTTATAGATAGGCGCACGATCAATATTGCCCTGAATACGATGTCTGGAATAGTGATTGACAGTCACTTGGCAGCCTGGATTCTTTCGCGTATAGCTGATGTGGCAGTGCTTGTTAAAGCCGATCCTCTCACGAGGGTTAGAAGGATAGGCGTTAGGGATGGGAAGAGCTACTCGAGAGCTCTAGAAGAGACGTTTGAGAGGGAGACTAGCCAGTGGGACAGGTTTTACAAGCTTTACGGAATAGATATACTCGACTATACAGTGTTCGACCTTGTAGTAGATAGTAGCGTGCTAGGTCCAGAGAAGATATATTCTATTATTAAATTATTTGTTGAAGAAAAGCTCAGACTACTAGGATACGGGCTCCCAGCGTAGAGAATCAGATTTTTAATGGTAACCGTCCACATGTGGAGGCCCGGTGGAGGTGTTACTGGTATGCCGGCAATAGAGGTTGGCCGTCTATGCGTTAAGACTTATGGTAGAGAGGCAGGGAGGAAGTGCGTTATAGTCGATATTATCGATGAGAACTTCGTCCTAATAACAGGACCCAAGCAGCTGACAGGGGTTAGGAGGAGAAGGGCGAACATTGACCACATAGAGCCTCTGGACAAGAAGATCAATATCGAGAAGGGAGCCACCGACCAGCAAGTGCTAGACGCCCTTACAGACGCAGGACTAATAACTTTCATGAGGGAGCCTGTTAAACCCAAACTAGCAATATAACCTCTAGCCCGGGAGAAGCATCCCTACCAGGGTTTCAGGCGTGGGCGAAACTACAGGCAGAATGCAAGGCTTTCTAGAAGAGCCGCGCCGAAAACCGATCCTCGGAGACCCCGATAGGGCCCTCCTCACAAGGCCCCTTCTACCGGTCGGGTGCCAGCTCTGTTTCCCAGGTCTGAAAGCCGTAATTTTCGTCACAGGACTCTGCGACGAGTCGTGCTATTATTGTCCTGTTAGTAGGGAGAAGCTGGGGAGGGATGTTTTCTATGTTAACGAGGAGAAGGTTACTAGTGTCGAGGAGGCCGTGCTAGAAGTTGCAAGATCGGGGGCTCGAGGCGCTAGCATTACCGGGGGAGACCCCCTGACGCGCCCCCACAGGGTCGCCACGCTCATCCGGGCTTTCAAGGATAACTTCGGTTCTAGATTCCACGTCCACCTGTATACTAGTGGGAGGTATGCTACATGGGGGGTTCTAAAGGAGCTTAAAAAGGCGGGGTTAGACGAGATACGATTCCACCCTGTTAGGGACACGTTTCTAGGCGCAATAGAACGCTCTGTCAGGATAGGACTCTATACTGGCATAGAGATACCTATAGGACCAGGCTTGAAAGCATGGGCTAAGAGAGTTCTCAGAGAGGCTGAGCTGCGGGGAGCCGCATTTGCAAATCTCAACGAGCTAGAATTTGTCCAGCCGAACGCTAGGCATCTTCTCGCTAGAGGTATAAGAGAGAGCAAAACAAGGCCTTTCACGGCTGAGGGATCCCTGGAGGCGGCAATAGAAGTGTTGGAGTGGGCCCAGGAAAACCTTACGATACCAGTCCACTTCTGCCCTGCCCGCTTTAAAGATGCCATCCAGACCAGGAATAGGCTCCGCAGGCTCTCGTATCTGGATGCCAGATGGTTCGAGCAGCCTACAAGTAGAGGGACCCTCCAAGCCATACACGTTGATAATAGCGGGTGTAGGAAGCTGGAGTACTTCCCCACCAGGTCTCGGCGCCCGGTTGTGAGCGAGGAGGAATGCGATGTACCAGTAGGAGGCAAGAGAATATAGTGAACCGGCAGGGCTTAGTTGGTATTGGTGTCTGCCTGTGGACGAATGCTGTATGAGCCCGGAACGGTTTAACCATGATTCTGAAACACTGCATGGCGCGTTAGGAATAAGTGAGGAGCGCAGAGGAGAGCTTGAGGAGATTCTCGACAACATATTATCCTCTAGCGATAGACTAAGCCGTGCGATCCAACAGGTATGGGTCGATATTTGCGGCCAGTTAGGCCTCGAAGAGAGGATCTACCTCACAGTGAGGCTTGCAACCGAAATATTCGCCCTCTATATGGAGAGGCTCTCGGGCCAGGCAGAACAGGCTGAAGGGGGATGAATTTGGGGGTCAATGCGAGACCGCCTCGAGGCTTCCGGGATTTTCCACCCGACATTATGATTTTGAGGAAAGAACTCTTATCAAGACTGGAAAAAGTATTCCAAGCGTACGGTTTCGACCCTATAGATACCCCGGCAGTAGAGTACTGGTCGACGCTGGCAGGAAAGTACGGGGAAGAGGCAGAGTCTAGGCTTATATGGAGGTTTAAGGATCCATGGAGCGGGCGGGAATACGCTTTAAGGTATGATCTAACAGTGCCGCTAGCACGCTTCATAGCCACGCACAAAGGAATAGGGTACCCGTTTAAGAGATACCATATTGGGCCTGTGTGGAGGCATGAGGAGCCCCAGAAGGGGCGGTACAGGGAATTCTACCAGTGCGACGCTGATATTGTCGGTAGCCCCTACCCGGAGGCTGACGCGGAAATAGTTAACCTTGTGGTTGACGCTATAAGATCGCTGGGATTCAAGGATGGATTCACGGTGCGTCTAAACGACAGGCGCCTCCTACGAGGCATATTCGAGGAAAAGCTCGGTCTGAAGAATGTTCTCCCGGTCTATAGGGCTATAGATAAGCTAGATAAGATAGGTCTCGAGGGGGTTAAAGGCGAACTCTCCCGGCTAGGCTTAGACGACAATATCGTATCTGAGATAGTATCAATAATATCATTAGAAGGAGACCCCGACAGCTTGTTGGCCGAGATTGAAGCTGCCTATGCTTCAAACGAGAACGTTGCAAGCGCAGTTGCCCATTTGGGGGAGATGCTGAACTATATACTGGACAAGGGACGTGTCAGGATAGACTTGAGCCTTGTTAGAGGTCTCGACTATTATACAGGGCCAATAATAGAGGTTGTGCTAGACGAGCCAAAAATAGGGAGTATTGCCGGCGGGGGAAGATATGACAATCTTATAGGCATGTTTACAGGAGAGCAGGTCCCCGCGACAGGCGCAAGTATAGGTATTGAGAGGATAATAGATGCTGGCATCGAGCTCGGCATTTATAGGCTCGACAGGAAGACTGTCACTCGCGTTCAAGTAATATATCTCTCCAGGAAATACTACGAGTATGCCTGGAGGATCGCGGCAGAGCTCAGGCGGAGAGGGATTCCGACTAGGATAGATCTAGGCCGTGTAAACGAGAGGAGGCAGAGGAAGAAAGCGTCACGGCTCTCGATCCCGGTCCTAATATTTGTTGGTGAGCGCGAGGTTAGGAGCGGGTCAGCAACGGTTTATGCGCCTGATAGGGATGTTAGGGAAACCGTTCCTATAGAAGAACTTTATAATTTTATTATAAAAATACTATAATATAATACTTTAGATTTTTGACTTGCAGGCGGAAAGCATCATAACACGTGTTTAAATAGGAATTTAAAAGGATTGCCACCAAACAGTATATATGCGGTGATTCTACTGTGGCCTCGCATGCAAAGCCATTCATATTATGGCTAGACGAGGTCGGAAAGGAGCACCACGAGATTGTTGGTGGAAAGGCTGCAGGATTAGGCGAGATGATACGTGCAGGAATACCCGTGCCACCCGGCTTCGTCGTGACAAGTGAGGCGTATAAGAAGTTCATCTACGAGACGGGCATAGCAGGCTACATCAAGAATGTTCTCGAAGAATACCTAAAAAGTGGTAGCCCAGAGGAATACGAGCATGTTGCTGAGCTAATAAGGAGCAAGTTCATAAGAACGCCAATGCCGAAAAAGCTGCGGGACGCTATTGTCGAAGCATATAGGAGACTCGGCGAGAAGGTGGGAGTAGAGAATCCTCGAGTAGCGGTGAGGAGTAGCGCAACTGTAGAGGATCTTCCCGAGGCTAGCTTTGCGGGCCAGCAAGATACTTATTTAAATGTCCAGGGGGAGGATGAAGTAGTCGAGCATGTCAAAAAAGCCTGGGCCAGCCTATGGACTGCTAGAGCACTAAGCTATAGGGATTCCCTAAACATTTCGCATGAGGACGCGTACATGGCAGTTGTAGTGCAGAAGATGGTTAACAGTAGAAGTAGCGGAGTAATGTTCACCCTCCACCCTGTCACGGGAGACGAGAGCAAGATCGTGATAGAATCCATTTGGGGTCTGGGAGAGTATATTGTTGGTGGCATTGTTACTCCCGACTCGTTCGTTGTTGATAAAAACACGTTAGATATTATCGAGAAAAGGATTTCGACCAAAAAGACCAAGGCATTATTTTATGATCCACGCACAGGCAGGAATATAGAAGTAAAAATACCCTCCACCGAGGAAGAGCTGGACGAGCTGAAAAAAGAGCACCCGGAGATAGCAGAGCTAATAGAGAAGTTCGGTATGAGGCCTGATACGCCAAGCCTTAGCGATGAGGAGGTTAAGAGGCTCGCACGTATTGCATTGAAAGTCGAAGAACACTTCGGTCGGCATATGGACGTCGAATGGGCGATTGACTCGGAAATTGAACCTCCGAACAACATGTTCCTAGTACAGGCCAGGCCGGAAACAGTTTGGAGCCAGAGGAGGAAGAAGGAAGAGGAGAAGGTTGAAGAAAAAGCCGAAGAGACAGGCAAAGTATTAGTTAGAGGGGTCCCGGCAAGCCCTGGCGTTGCTAGCGGCCGCGTCAAGGTGGCGCTTACAGTCGAGGAGGCCGCGAAGAAAATGGAGAAGGGTGATATTCTAGTTACTAAAATGACCGATCCGGACTGGGTACCTTACATGAAGATTGCTTCCGCTATAGTTACTGATGAGGGCGGGATGACGGCTCACGCCGCTATTGTCGCGCGAGAACTGGGGATCCCTGCCGTTGTAGGTACTGGTAACGCGACGGAAGTATTAAAAGACAACATGGTAGTTACCGTTGACGGGTCTCGAGGAGTAGTTTATAGTGGTGTTATAGAGCGCGAGAAGGAGAAGCCGGAAGAAAAGGCCGGGGTCAAGGCCGCTATAGAGCCGGAAATACTGGTGAACTTGTACCCTGTTACTGCCACCAAGATATACATGAACCTCGGCCAGCCAGACGAGATCGACAGGTACAAGGACCTCCCGTTTGACGGTATAGGTCTTATGAGGATCGAATTCATAATTTCAAGCTGGATAGGATACCACCCGCTATACCTTGTCGACCAGGGGAGAGGAGTCTATTTCGTAGACAAGCTAGCTGAGGGGATAGCCAAAGTAGCAGAAGCAATATACCCGCGGCCGGTTGTCGTCAGGTTCAGCGATTTCAAGAGCAACGAGTACAGGAGGCTAAAGGGAGGAGAGAAGTACGAGGACATTGACGAGCGCAACCCGATGATAGGCTGGCGCGGAGTCTCACGCTATATAAGCCCCAAGTATGAGCCGGCATTCCGGTTAGAGCTCAGGGCTATAAAGAAGGTCAGAGACGAATGGGGCCTCCGTAACGTGTGGGTTATGTTCCCGTTCGTGAGAACAACATGGGAGCTACGCAAAGCGCTAAAGATAATGGAGGATGAGGGTCTCGAACGGGGAAGAGACTTCAAAGTCTGGATAATGGTTGAGGTGCCAAGCACCGTCCTACTAGCAGACGAGTTCGCCAAAATGATAGACGGTTTCAGTATAGGAAGCAACGATCTGACACAGCTCGTGCTCGGAGTCGACAGAGATAGCGGACTGCTCGCTAGGATGGGATACTTCGACGAGAGAGACCCCGCAGTACTTAAAGCTATAAAAATGATCATAGACGCGGCACACAGAAACGGCATCACAGCAAGCATATGCGGACAAGCTCCAAGCGTATACCAGGAACTCATAGAGTTCCTCGTCAGATCAGGGATAGATTCGATAAGCGTGAACCCGGACGCCGTAGTGAGAACTAGAAGGCTAGTTGCAAGCATAGAAAGGAGAGTAATGCTTGAGAAGCTAATGAAACTCTAAATACGCAGGCTTTTTCTCCCCCACCCATAATATCTTGCAATCCATAGGTTCGAGCATAGAACCATGGTTAGTTAAACCTTGGAGGCATTCACAATGCAGGAAGCCAGGAGAGACGGCGAGAAGAGCCCCAGCCGTTCTACGGTTAAAATGTGCGCGTACTGCAAGTATTGGCGGCCAAACGTTTTCTATCCCTACATAGGATACTGTGAAAAGCATAATAAAATGACGTTTGACACTGATAGTTGTGATAATTTTGAACCTATAAAGGTGAAACCGGGCGAACTATACTGGTGTAGTACGTGCAAAACTAGAGTTACAGGAGAGGAGGCAAAGGTACTTGTTAGGTTTGGGCATAGAATACATAGAAATGCATATGTTGATCCAGATATAAAGGAGGAATTATACAGTGTATTCTGACTAGATAAGAGGGGTAAAGCCTAGCAGGCCCTAGAGGTGTAACAGATTGGCCCAAAATAACGTGGACATCAAATTTCTCATAGGAGGCCCTCAGGGCGGGGGCATTGAGTCGGCCGGGCAAATAGCCCTTAAAACATTCATACTAAAAGGATACCAGGTTATAGGGACAAGAGAGTATCAGAGCAACATTATGGGCGCCCACAGCTACTTCACTATACGTGTAAAGCCAGAGAGGCCCGGAGCTATAAACTTCCCTGTAGACGCGGCGGTAGTTCTAGACGCTGAGAGCGTGCTCACTCATTTCCAGGACGTTAAAAAAGGAGGCTTCATGGTTTACGACACGACAACACTCAAAACAAAAATAGCAAACATAGCGCCAATGCCTAAACCATTGAAAGACAGGCTAACCGCCTTCTTCCAGGAGAGAGGACTTGAGCCAACAGCAGAAAGCGCCGTAAAGATCGCAGAGGAGAACGGGGTTAAAACTATCGGGTTACCAATGAAAAACCTGATAAGGGAAGTAGCACATAAGACCGGGGCCCCACTTAGCAGGGTTTCTAAAACCCTCAACACTATCGGGCTTGCCACAACATTATACCTCCTAGGCGTGGAGGCGAGCTGGATCGAAAAGGCCATTGCAGTACACTTTGCTGCGAAAAAGAAGGTTGTTGACATGAATGTTGAGGCCGCTAAACTAGCGATCAACTACGTTGACGAGCATATCGGGGGACCCTGCTGCTTCCTACCAGAGGGCCCAAACCTCGGTAAAGAGGCGATGCTTGTAACAGGGAACGAGATCGTAGCAATTGGTAAGACGGTCGGCGGGCTAACACTACAAACCTACTATCCGATAACTCCTGCAAGCGACGAGGCACTATTCCTAGAGGGCCACCGTAACTACGATCTAGCCCCCTGGGCTGCAGAGGCTCTAGAGCTCAAAAAGCTTGGCAGCGTCGTCCTCCAGACAGAAGATGAGCTCTCAGCAATAATGGCGGCTATAGGCGCAGCTGTCGCTGGTGCACGTTCTGCAACAAGCACCAGCGGGCCTGGATTTGCTCTCATGAACGAAGCGATAAGTCTAGCTATTATGGCCGAGGTTCCCGTTGTCCTTACACTCTGGCAGAGGGGCGGGCCGAGCACTGGTCTACCTACAAGGGAGGGACAGCAGGACCTGTTCCATGCCCTCTTTAGCGGGCATGGCGACAACCCCAAGATAGTCGTGGCGAGCGGGGACCATATAGAGGCATTCTACGACGCTATAAAGGCTCTAAACTGGGCAGAGAAATATCAGACCCCGGTTGTACACCTAGTTGATAAGTATCTTGCCAGCACCATCACGAACGTATACAGGGAGGATATAGACCCGCTCAAGGCGCAAATCGAACGCGGCAAGCTCGTCGAGAACCCCGGGCCAGACTATCTACGCTACAAGATAACTGAGGACGGAATAAGCCCGAGAGCACCGATGGGGAAGGTGCCTCTAGTCTGGACAGGGCTTGAACATACAGAAGACGGCATGCCCACTGAGGACCCGGTTGTTAGAGAGCAGATGATGGCAAAGCGCAGGAGGAAGTTTGAGACAATAGCCCGTGAGATACCTGATGATGAAAAAGCTGTGCTCCACGGCGATCCAGACGCTAAAATAACTCTAGTATCATGGGGCAGCACGAAACCAATAATACTTGAAGCCCTAAAAATCTTGGAGCGGGAAGGTATAAAAGCAAACTTCCTACAGCTCAGAATATTCTACCCGTTCCCAACAGAAAAAGTTAGAAAAATACTTGAAAATGCCGATCTAGTAATAGATATTGAGCAGAACGATCTCGGACAGGCGGCCTTCCTAATAAGAGGCTTTACCGGGTTCACGATCGAACATTTTGTTAAGAAGATCACGGGAAGGGCGCTCTGGGATACGGAGGTGGCCCTTGCCGTAAAGAAGATCGTAGAGACCGGGGAGAGAGAGGTGGTGGTGAACGGTGGCGCGTAGCTGGATGGACTATAAGACCGGGGCGTGGGTCCAGTGGTGCCCCGGGTGTGGAAACTACGGTATACTTAACGCCCTTCATAGAGCGCTAGCCGAGCTGGACATAGACCCTAGCAGGCTAGTAGTAGTTACGGGTATTGGATGTAGCGGACGCAGCTGCTACTATACTAAGGCTAATGCTATGCACGTGCTACACGGCAGGGCAATACCGGCGGCTACCGGGATAAAGATTGCTAATCCGAACCTGACAGTGATAGCTGAGGGTGGAGACGGTGACATGCTGGGAATCGGAGTGGAACACTTCGTGTCCGTCGGTAGGAGAAATATCGATATAACAGTAATAATACATGACAACTCAGTATATGGTCTAACGAAAGGACAGGCAGGACCAACACTGCCAAGCTGGTGGAGGACCAAGGCCCTTCCAGGCCCTAACCTTCACGACAACCTGAACCCGCTCCTACTAGCATTGGCTAGCGGCTACACATTCATTGCGAGAGGATACGCTTACCATGTAGCGCAAACAAAGGAGCTCATAAAGAAAGCAATAGAGCATAAGGGCACAAGCCTAGTACAGATACTACAGCCTTGCCCCACATATAACAACTTAATGACTAAGCAGTGGTACGAGGAGAGAATATACTATCTAGAAGAGGAGGACCCGAACTGGGATCCACTCGTTGCAAGCCCCGAAGATTTCAAGAGTAAAATGTCAATCATTCTAGAGAAAATGATTGAATGGGGCGACAGAATACCGCTAGGAGTATTCTATATTAATCCTGCCAAGGATACCTTCGAGCAAAGACTTGAAAAAGTGATACCAACATACAGGGAATACCCGCCCGCGGCTAGACCTGTTGCTGCCAACGGTAAGCCGTTAGTAGATCCCTGGCAGGTGTTCGCGGACAAGATAGTTAAAGCATAAATACTTTAATTATATTTTATACATTATGCATAATCTTTTTCCCCTTCCCGAACAGGGATGGCATTTCTATATGGATGATGCTCAATGTCTTATCGTAGACGCCTCAGCGACTATATAACAGGAGGCTCGCGCGAAGAGCCTACACCCAAATCTAAGGTTCGAACGGGGAATCCACCGCCCGAACAGTTATCCGATAAAAATATTGATATAGAAAAAATAATAGTTAAAACTGCAGAGACCACTGTGGCCTCCTACACTAGAACTATAAGGGCAAACCTGGAGAGCCTGCTGAGCGAGATTAAACTGCTCAGAGAAGAAGTAGAGTCTCTAAAAAAGATGTGCGCGCAAACGAAAACCGCCGGCCAATCCTCCGTAATTGCCCGCACTCAAGGCTCCTTAGAGAAGGGAAGGCGTAGATCGCCCCTAGAATCTCGGCTTGAAACCGCTCTAGACAAGTACAGGTACGTTCTCGGTTCGGAAGCAAGGAGCAGAGTCGGGATGAGCCCATCGAAGCTCAGGGAAATAGCCGATATTCTAGGGGCGACAATTGTCGAGGTCGGAGGGGATTTCGCGGTAATATATCCTATACATTTAAGAGAGTTTGACAGTATCCTAGAAGGAATAAGCACTAGCGATCCCGATGAGGCCAGTAGGAAGGCGGGTATTTATAAGAGACTTTTCGAGAAAATGAGGCAGGCGGGACTCGTCTATTATGACGCATCTAGAAGGGCATGGCGGAGGCTTTAATATCAAATAAGATTTTACCCTTCACGTTAAAGGGTAGGCTTCTGGGTGGTGCAATGTTTCACGCTTCAATACGGCAGACACCCTATGGTATTATAGCCTATATTGCGGACGAGGATCTAGTGGGTAGGGCTTTTGTTGATGAAGAAAGACAAGTGTACGTTATTGTTTCAGAGAAGAACTATGGCGGGGCCCTAATAGGTGAGAAGGAAGCAGAGCAAGTACTAGCCCAGGCGGACTATCTCGTCCTAACAGGAGAGAGGATTGTAAACCTAGCGGTAAAGGCAGGCATTGTGCACCCAGACTCGATCCTCTATGTTAAGGGGATACCCCATGCCCATGTAATTAAAATGCGCATGTGAACACCCTCTTTACCGCTTAGACCGCTTTAAAAGGAATAGTGTAGTCCCGATTACTATTCGACAACATGGTTATATTTGAATTCCTTCCGACGTCCTAATAGGATATAGGAGTGGCATTCTGAATGCCACGATAATAAGGAGAAGGGTGTAGGCGGTATGGGAGATATAGTCGTACTGGTAAAGCCTGCTCTGAACCCAGACATGCTCAGGTCCAAACCTGACGGGACTGTAGACATTGTTGGAATACCGCTGAAGTTTGACGATATTGACGCTAACGCCATCGAGGCGGCCAAAGAGCTAAAGAAGAATCTAGGAGGAAAGATTATCGCGGTTCTCCTCCTACCCTGGGGGCCGACCGCTAAGAGATCGAAGGACTTGCGTATGGTGACCCAGGAAGCCCTTGCCCGTGGCGCCGACGAGGCAATAGTTATAGCCGACGATACGCTGCTTCCAGGGGACCAGGTTATTACGGCAAACGTGATAGCCGAGACTATAAAGAAGCATGTCCCTAACGCAAGCCTTATTCTCGTGGCAGAGGCAAGCATCGACCAGACAACCGGGCAGATAGGGGGCAGGATAGCGGCAAAGCTGGGCTATCCCTACATATCATATGCGAGGAGCATTAAAGCCGAAGGAGACAAGATTGTGGTAGAGAGAGATGTCGAGGACCGGATCGAGATCATGGAAGCCAGGCTCCCGGCAGTTGTCAGCGTAACGCAGGAGATAAACGAGCCCAGACCCCCAACACTCCTCCAGATAAGGAGGGCCGGAAAGAAGCCCCAGCACAAACTATCCGCGTCAGACCTAGGAATAACCGTGGAGCGGAAGAAGGAACCGCTCGAATACAGGATTCTAACCGTGAGCAGAAAACAGATTATCATAGAGGGTGATACGCTCGAGGAGATCGCGGAGAAGCTTATTGAAGCCCTAGAAAAGGAGGGTGTCCTAAGCATATAGCATGGTAGGGGGTGTTAGCCATGGTTAGCTCGCTCGTCGTTGGAGGAACACTCGGGGAGATATTAGAGTCTCTAACCGCGGCAAGCCTAGTAGGGGAGCCGATAGTACTCGCCTACGGCCAAGCCGCGGCTAAAGCCGAAGAAATAGCTAGCCGCGGGGTTAAGGTCTTCCGGCTTAACGGGGAACACCCTGATCTAATATTTAAGGCCGCCAAGAAGCTCTTCGAAGAGCTTAAACCGAAAGTGATAATCGGGCATAGCACCAAGAATAACCGTGATGCACTCTCAAGACTAGCAGGCCTATATGACCTAGCGATGGCCACGGATGTCGTGAAGATAGAGCCTGGCGACGACCATATTATATACGAGAGAGGATTCCTCAGCGAGAGGGCTATAGCCAGGGAGAAGGCTAGTTATCCGGCTATAGTACTTATAAATCAGAAAGTCTTTGAGCCTTACAGTGCGCAGGGCCAGGGAGAGATAGTAGACATTGATGTTGGAACGCCTGACGTGCAGATCGTAGAGATAAAGAAGAAGCAGTTAAGCGGTATTAACCTTGAAGAGGCTGAAATAATTGTTGGTGTCGGGAGAGGGTTTAAGAAGAAAGAGGATCTCAAGCTTGCATTCGAGCTGGCAGAGCTGCTAGGAGCCCAGGTAGGTGCTAGTAGGCCGATAGCAGCCGACTATAAATGGTTACCGGAGGACGCTTGGATAGGTATAAGTGGGAAGAGGGTTGCTCCGAAACTCTATATTGCTATAGGTATAAGTGGTGCGCCCCAGCATATGGCTGGCGTGAACAACTCGAAAATAATTGTTGCTATAAACAAAGATAAGAGTGCTCCAATATTCAAACAGGCCGACTACGGTGTTGTCGCAGACCTCTACCAGTTCGTACCAGTATTAATAAAGAAGTTAAAGGAAAGAAAAGAAAAATAAATAATAAAGACATGCACAGCGCTCTATAAATAGGCATACTACATCCTCTCTTTTTGCCAAGGAGAGGGTCAACATGCTTGAAATGAGCATACCGGAGCAGCCAATACTACCGCTCTCATTGGGATTATTCATAATATTATTATTAGTACTTGTATTACCATTTTTATCTAAAAAAATAGAAGAAAATATGGAACCCTTTTTCCTAATTATGGGAATCATAGGTGTTTTATTAAATTATCATTATAATATAATGAATATGGATTTTATAAAATATTTGATTAAAAAAGCTCTCGAGACGCCTCTTATTATTTCAGGCGTCCCGATAGGTATAACACAGGTGGTTTTCATATTCGGATTGTTATTTTATTATTATCATAAACCTATATATAATTTTATAAGAAAAATTATAAATAAAACCGGTTTCTATATATTTGTATTTGTATTTATTTTTATTCTTGGCATGATTTCAAGTATAATATCGGTCATAGTAACAGCAGTAATACTATCGGAAATAGCTGCAGCAATAAAAATGCCGAGAGAATCGAAAATAGAGTTCGTAGTTCTTGCATCGTTCGCAGTCGGACTAGGAGCCGCCCTGACACCTGTAGGTGAGCCGCTCGCAACGATAGCAATATCCAAGCTCCACGCCAGGTTCGACTACCTGATAAGCCTTCTGGGAGCCTACATAATACCGGGAATCATATTCGTCGCGGCATACGCTTCATGGAGGCTGAAAAAGCAAGGCGTTATAGTAAGCGACGTTGAACCTGTTTATACAGAGTCGTTGAGAGGCGTGATAGACAGGACTATAAGAGTGTTCGTATTCGTAGCGGCGCTTGAGCTCCTAGGGCACAGCTTCACTCCCCTGGTAGAATGGTATTTCCGTAGGCTCGCGGCATGGCAGCTGTATTGGCTTAACACTATAAGTGCCGTAGTTGACAACGCTACGCTCACAGCCGCAGAGATAGGGCCTACCCTTACACAGGAGCAGATAAGAAGCGCACTCCTATCACTCTTAATCTCTGGGGGAATGCTAATACCTGGAAATATACCAAACATTGTAGCAGCAGGACGCCTTAAAATAACAAGTAAGGAGTGGGCTAGGATCGGTGTGCCTTTCGGTATAGCGCTTCTAACTGCATACTTTATAATCGTTGAGGTACTCCATATACATGTGAGCCTCTACTAGACTGTGAACAGTATTTTCCCCAAAGAAACTAAAGTAGCCTGGAGGGCGGTTTAGCATGACAGGGAATGTTGAACCCTTATCGTCAATACTGGTAGGTGTAGATTTGAGCAAGGCAAGCGATCCCCTGATAGATTTTGCTTCGTGTCTAGCGAAGAGATTTGGGAGCGAGATAATACTCTTCTATGCGGTTGACGAAAACCTTATAGAGCATGCCGCCGCTGGTTTCGACCCTGTAAGTTTGATAGATTATTATGTAGGTAAGGCTAAAGACTATCTAGCCTCAAAAACAGAAGAGCTAGCTAGCAAGGGTATACGGGCTAGGTATAGAATATGGGACACGCCAGCAGACCCCGCAGTTGCTATATATCGTGCGGCCCTAGAAGAAGGCGCGTCGGAAATACTTGTCGGTCATAAGGGGCGTAGGCTTTTCAAGATAATACCTATAGGAAGTACGGCTCTCACCCTTGTGCATATCACTAGTCTACCGTTATTCTTAGTAAAGCCGTACCGGTTGGGCGACTCTGAGGAGGTTAAGATATATATTAGGGAGCACACGCTTCAGAGGGAAGTTTTCGTTAAGCCTGTTATCGCTATTGATAGATATTCTTCTGAGAGTATGCTTGAGTATTTTGCCAAAATTCTTAAAAAAGATATTAATAATATAATAAATATATATATTGTCCATGTTTTAGAGAGCGGTGAGGACGAAGTAGAAGCCAAAAAATTACTATCAAAATCAAAGAAAATATTTGAAGAAAACGGATTAAAAGTTAATACTGTGCTCCTAGAGGGAAAGCCCAGCAAAACAATCGCAAGTTTCGTAGAACAAATAGGAGCAACAATACTCATGGCCGGTAGGACGGCAAGAAAAAAGAGAAACATAATAGAGCATATACTTGGGACAACCCTCTGGAGGCTAATCGTATCAGTAGACATACCTATACTTATTTACCCGCTCGAGACCACTAATTTGAACGTATAATGCGCTAATGAAGAAACAAAAATATTATAAGATAAATGAGGGGGTTATCCCTTAAACCCCGATGATATAGGGTGCAAGCCCTGAAGCGCTAGAATACCTACTTCTTTATAGCGCCAATTATTATGCCGACAATAACTCCTATGCTTGCCGGGCCCACGACCATTGCTCCAAGCATTGTAAACGTACTCTTAATTAACGGTAGTAGCTGTTTCACTTCTACCCCAAGCTTGGCAGCTATATCTTTGCTGTTGGAACCAATGCTCCATACGCTTAGAGCGGAGCCCAATAGGAGTATGCCTATGAAGGCTAGGATGTATTTTAGTGCTTTAACCGCAGTATAGCCTAGGCCTACTCCCAGCAGGAATTCGATTAGTATCACAGCTCCTGTCTGGGGGTTCGAGAATGCCTCGTTTACTAGCTGGTTCAGGTTTACTGTCGTGTTCGTTGTACTTGTTGCTGTTGTTGTCGTGTTTGTTGTTGTGTTAGTTGCGGCATAGCTGGTTAACATGCCATTATAGATTGCTGAGAATGCTATAACTAATAGGAGCGATACTAGCACTACAGATAACCTATTCATATTTCCGTTCACCTCGGTACACACTCTATAGGAACCATTATTCTTACGCGTGCTGCTCTCCGCTCTATATAGGTTTAAAGGTCATGCCTGGATATTTTAAGTATTTAGTTATGCGTTTTGAGTACTACATATGCAATTTAATACGGAGCACGATAAGATATAACTATCTGGTGTTGTAAGATTGCCGCACAAAGAGGTTCTTGCTGAGCCAGGAAAAAAAGTTGTCATGCTCGGTAACGTCGCTCTGGCGCGGGGAGCCCTAGAGTACGGGATTTCATATGCTAGCGCGTATCCTGGAACTCCGAGTACTGAGATAACAGAGGCTCTATCTTATGCTATGAAAAAGCTTGGCGGGCCGCATGTTGAATGGAGTGCGAACGAGAAAGTAGCGTTGGAGTCTGCTCTTGGCGCGGCCCTTGCCGGTGTCCCGGCATTGGCATCCATGAAGCATGTAGGCGTCAATGTCGCGGCAGACCCGTTATTCAGCAGTGCATATATGGGGGTCAATGGCGCCCTCGTTATAGTTTCGGCCGACGACCCTAACATGTGGAGCAGCCAGAACGAGCAGGATAACAGGTATTACGGGCTACACGCGTATATCCCGGTTGTAGAACCTGCCGGTGCCCAGGAGGCAAAAAACGCTATTATAGAAGCTTTCAGGATAAGTGAAAAATTCAAGCACCCAGTAATCCTCAGGACAACGACAAGAACCAGCCATACGCGCGTACCAGTATACACGGGCCCCATAGATCCAGAGAAATTGAAGAGAAAGGGCTTTTTCGAGAAGAACCCTAAAAGATACACTCTAGTACCAGCACATGCTAGGCGGCTCCGCGAGCAGCTCGTAGACAAATGGTGGAAGATAAGAGACTACTTTACGGTCTCAGACCTAAACAGTGTCTCAGGACCGGAGGATGCAGACACGCTTATAATAGGTGTCGGCATAGGATACAGGTATGCTTTGGAGCTTATAAAAAGACACGGTCTGTACGGTAAGACTAGAATACTGAAACTGCAGACGCCAGTGCCACTGCCAGAAAAACTTCTCTTATCAGAATCCGAGGCTAGAGATAAGATTCTCGTCGTAGAGGAGGGCGAACCGGTTGTTGAGACCTTATTGAAAGCCGTGCTTCAGGAGTCTGGCTTGAACGTGAGAGTCCACGGGAAATCTAACGGTCTAATACCTTTAACTGGAGAGCTAACTCTCGCGAAACTAGAAAACGCCATAGTCAAGCTGTTCAACGTTAAACCCGTAATAGCCTATGAGGAGAGGCCCAGGCCAGACATTAATCTCCCCCCAAGACCCCCATCTCTATGCCCAGGATGCCCCTATAGGTCAGTATTCTACGCGTTAAGAAAGGCAGCCGGAAGGGCGCGCGTTAAACCTATTTACAGTGGGGATATAGGATGCTATAGCCTCGGCGTTAATCCACCGTTCGAGATGCAGGATACTATAGTTGAGATGGGCGGTAGTGTGGGGCTTGCGAATGGCCTGGCAAAGGTCCAGGACAATCTGGTTGTCGCGATCATCGGGGATTCTACATTCTTCCATGCGGGTCTCCCGGGAATGGCGAACGCGCTCTATAATGGAACACCGTTCCTACTCGTAGTTCTAGACAATAGGACTACTGCAATGACCGGACACCAGCCTCACCCCGGTGTCGGTGTTAAAGCGGATGGGACTCCGGGATTCGAAATAAGTATTCCTAGAGTGCTTAGAGGGCTGGGTATAGAGTATGTTAAAGTAGTAGACTCATTCAATGTTAAAGAAGCAGAAGAAGAGTTCCTAAGCGCTATAAACTATGTGAGAAACCAGCGGAAACCTGCCGCTATAGTTGCTAGAGGAGCATGCATACTTGTGGCCCTAGCCAACGCGCGGAGAAACGGTGTAAGACACCCCGTATATACTGTAGACCTCGACAAATGTACCGGATGTGGCCTCTGCTATAGGGCATTCAACTGCCCTGCAATCTATCCTGGAAAGGATGGGAAAGCGAGAATTAACCCCTTACT
>Ga0256833_1000103_pt1 | contig 64009 bp, 55 predicted proteins | sample 356284metaG_FD_190535 | JGI IMG/M metagenome (GOLD analysis project Ga0256833, IMG submission 190535) | Hydrothermal vent microbial communities from Mid Atlantic Ridge, Atlantic Ocean - 356-284 | ecosystem: Environmental > Aquatic > Marine > Hydrothermal vents | place: Atlantic Ocean: Mid... | reverse complement strand
GGCGCACGAGTGGCCGGGCACCGACGTGGAGGTGAGCGTACTCTCGCCGCCCGAGCCGCTCCCGTACGCGAGCGTTGACGACCTGATCCGGAAGCTCACTCCCGAAATGGGGCTGGTGCTCGAGCACCCGCGCGGCCGCGCCACCTACCTGCCCCAGGTCTGGGAGCAGCTGCCCGACCCCGAGCTCTTTTTGGCCTCGCTGGCCCGGAAGGCCGGGCTTCCCGCAAGCGTCTATACCGATCCCGCCACCCGGCTCGCCTACTACACGGTCGAGAAGTTCACCCACCGCGACCTGGAGTAGGCCTATACTCAGGTCAAGATGAGCTACCCAAAACCAAGCGGCCGCTCGCTGCTCGCCCGCCACCTTACCCCCGAGGTGTGGCGGCTACTCAACGACAAAGAAACCCGCTACGGCGTGCGGCTCGCGCACGTCGTCGCTTCGGGCCTGGCCAACCCCGACAGCAGCGTCGGCGTCTACGCCGGCGACGAGGAGAGCTACACCCTCTTCGCCCCGCTCTTCGACCCCATCATCGCCGACTACCACGGCTTCGGACCCGAAGACCGGCACCAAAGCGACCTCGAGGTCGCCCGTCTGAACGCCCCCAACCCCGACCCCGAAGGCCGCTACGTCGTCTCCACCCGCATCCGCGTGGCCCGCAACCTCTGCTGCTTTCCCTTCGGCTCCGCCCTCACCCGGCGCGAGCGTCGCATCGTCGAGGCGACGGTCGTGCGCGCTTTGGAAGACCTGCCAGGCGAACTGGCCGGGAGCTACCACCCGCTCTACGAAATGGACGAAACCACCAAAGAGCGGCTGATCCACGATCACTTTCTCTTCAAGGAGGGCGACCGCTTCCTCGAGGCCGCGGGGCTGAACCGCGACTGGCCCGACGCCCGCGGCATCTTCCACAACCCCGGCAAGACCTTCCTCGTCTGGGTCAACGAGGAGGACCAGCTGCGCATCATCTCGATGGAGCCCGCCGCCGACCTGCAGCGCGTCTTCGCCCGCCTGGCGCGGGCGCTCGCCGAGCTGGAACGCCGCCTCGCCTTCGCCCATTCCGAGCGGCTGGGCTACCTGACCAGCTGCCCCAGCAACCTGGGCACGGCCATGCGCGCCAGCGTGCACGTCCGCCTGCCCGGGCTGGCGGCGGACGAAGCGCGGCTAACGGCCCTCGCCGCCGCGCACGGCCTGCAGGTGCGCGGCACCCACGGGGAACACTCGGCCAGCGAGGGCGCGGTCTACGACGTTTCCAACAAGCGGCGGCTGGGAATCACCGAGGTGGAGGCCGTGCGCGAGCTGGCCAACGGGGTGGCCGCGCTGATCGCGGCGGAGGAGCGGGCCTAAAGCGCGTACGCAGCGTGGACCCCGGCGCGCAGGCCCGCGGCCTGCTCGGCCGGGATTCGATGTTAGGCGCGTCCGGCTAGGTTTCCGGGACCTGACTGGTCTCCAGATGCCACGCAAGCCACAACAAACGTTGCTGCTAGAAAACCCTATACCCTTCCAGGGGCGCTTTGGCGGCATGGCCATCCTGCTACCAGCAATCGAATCGGCCTAGCGTAGATCGCCGCGGACGTTCAAACGTACACTTTCAGAATTGAGCAGCAATCCGCTATAAACCACCAGTACAACCCAACTAGGGTTACGGACTCCCTAGCTAATTCCCAACCAAGGAGCGGCGGTGCGAACGACGTTCCAGCGGGAGTCAATTCACGACCAAGGGGCAAAGCCCCGCGAGCCGGGATCTACGCTCAGCGCGCGAAATCACCTCATGCATCCGGCCGCCGGTGTAGCATGAAGCCAAAAATGGCGCACGCTGTTTACATTTTGTCCAAGCGCAAGCGCGGAACGCTCTACGTGGGGGCTACGCGGGACCTACGCCGGCGTGTGTGGGAACACAAACAGGGCCTGGGCGGCTTTGCACCCAGGTACGGCGTCCACCGCCCGGTCTACTACGAAATCTACGAGGACGCGAACGCGGCTTTGCTTCGCGAACGGCAACTGAAACGCCGGCGCAGGTCGTGGAAGGTGGAGCTCATCGAGCAAACGAATCCCCAGTGGGAAGACCCCTTTTCGGCTTTGATTTAACTTTCCACCCGACCTGGTCGCGCTTTGCAGATTCTTCCCTTCACGGCACGGTCTTTGCGATGGCCGCAGGGCAACATCTTGCACCTTTATGCAGGACCTGGGAAGATGGGGAACGTATGAAAGGCGAGCTGATCGTCGTCAAGGTGGGGGGTTCCGAGGGCATCGACTACGCGGCGGTGGCGCGCGACGCCGCGGCGTTGTGGAAGCAGGGCCGGCGGCTCGTGCTGGTGCACGGCGGCAGCGCCGAGACCAACCGCATCGCCGAAGCGCTGGGGCACCCGCCGGTCTTCCTCGAGCACCCCGGCGGCCTCACCAGCCGGCTGACCGACCGCAAGACGCTCGAGATCTTCGAGATGGTCTACGCCGGCAAGATGAACAAGCGCATCGTCGAGCTCTTGCAGCGTGAAGGGGTGAACGCGGTGGGGCTGTCGGGCATCGACGGCCGCGTCTTCGAGGGGCGGCGCAAGAAGGCGGTCAAGTACATCGAAAACGGCAAGCTCAAGGTGCGGCGCGACAACCTCACCGGCAGCGTGGAGAAGGTCAACACCGAGCTCCTCCACCTGCTCCTCAGCGCGGGCTACCTGCCGGTGCTCACCCCGCCGGCGATCAGCTACGAAGGCGAGGCGATGAACACCGACGGCGACACCGCCGCCGCCCAGGTGGCGGTGCAGATGCAGGCCGAGGCGCTGCTGCTGCTCTCGAACGTACCCGGCCTCTTGCGCAACTTTCCCGACGAGTCGAGCCTGATCGCCGAGATTCCCGCTGAGCGGGTGGAAGACTATATGGACTTCGCCCAGGGGCGCATGAAGAAGAAGGTGCTGGGCGCGGCCGACGCGGTGAAGGGCGGCGTGGGCCGGGTCGTCTTCGGCGACGCCCGCGTGGAAGCGCCTATCAGCCGGGCGCTCGCAGGGGCGGGAAGTGTTATATCGCTATAGCTCGCCTATCAGCGCGGCTAATGCGGCTAGAGTCTGGTAGTTTGGGTTATGAGCGCAGAAAAGGAGTTCCAAGAAAGAATCAAGGGCCTGGTCGAGAGATCGCTAGAAAAATGCGGCCTGGATTATCGAGTGGCGACCGAATATGATTCGCCCTTCGGTAGCGTTATACGAGATCAGGGAAGGCGGGTTGACATAGCGGTACTGAGAGGAGAAAAGCCATATCTGTTTATTGAGTGCAAGTGGCAAAAGACTTCTGGCAGCGCACAAGATAAGCTATTCCGCGCCTTGGAAGAAGCGCGGCGCGATCGACTACTAGGGGCGCATTCGATAATAGTATTCGGCGGCGGAGGCTGGAGCAAGAGCATAGAGCGCTGGGCGCTTGCCGAAGGTATAATAAGGGTAGAGTGGATTGATATATGGCTAGAAAAGTTCTTTTGCCCGAAGCAGTAGCCCTGTTCCCTGGCAAGGTTCACCTTCCCCCGCCCCTAAAGTGGGCCGGCGGGAAAAGGTGGCTAGTCCCGCTGCTGGCGACGCTTTATTCTCCATACAACGGACTTCGTCTAGTCGAACCTTTTGTCGGCGGTATGGCCGTCGCTTTGGGGATACTGCCGGACAAGGCGTTGCTAGGCGATATAAACCAGCATCTAATTAATTTTTACAAACAATTGCAAAAGGGTCTGGTAATCGACACAGAGATGAGGAATGAAGAGCGGCACTACTATAAGGCCAGGGAACGCTTCAACGAGTTGATTAGAAAGCAAAAAGCCGGCAGCAAAGAGGCCGCTGAACTGTTTTATTATCTGAACCGCACGGGCTTTAACGGTTTGTGCCGGTTCAACAAAAAAGGAGAGTTCAACGTGCCTTTTGGCAGGTACAAAAACATTAACTACAGGCGTGACTTTAGTGAATACGCTGCGGTGCTGTCTCGTTACGATATTATTGTCTCGGACTTTAGAAGTTTCCCGTTTGAAGAGAGCGACTTTGTCTATGCCGATCCCCCTTATGACGTAGAATTTACCTCATACAGCGCGGGCGGTTTTTCGTTTGAAGACCAGACCGACCTGGCCGTGCGCCTCTCACGGCACCCGGGTCCCGTACTGATATCCAACCAATCGACCAAAAGGATTATTGAGTTGTACGGCGATTTGGGGTTTGCTCTTCATTACCTATCCGCCCCAAGGCGAATAAGCTGCAACGGAGATCGCACCCCTGCTCAAGAAGTGTTGGCCGTGAAAGGGTTCGACCGGCGGATAATTGAAAAAGCACGCTTGCTTTCTCGTTGAGCAAATGATGTTTGTCATGTGGTTTGGCCGCAAAGGACCCCTAAATAAGAGGACCCCTAAATAACAAGTTCCATGGATGCGCACGTGTTGACGCAACCGCCATTGTCGCGTTAGGCTCGGGGGGATGAAGACCTTGAAACCGCGCAAACCGGAGGTCCGGGGGAAGCCGTAACCGCCCGTTGGCGTACAGGTTCCCTCGGCTCGCAGGTGCGGGCCGAGTTGCGTTAGAAGGGGGCATAAAAATGCAGAACTGGCTGGAGATAGAGAAGCGGCACGACTCGGGAGTTTACAACAAGCACGAGCTGGTCATCGTCCGCGGCAAGGGCGCGCGCGTCTGGGACAGCCAGGGCCGCGAGTACATCGATTGCGTGGGCGGCTACGGTGTGGCCAATGTGGGTCACTCCAACCCGGCGGTAGTGAAGGCCATCCAAGAGCAGGCGGAAACGTTGATGATTCTGCCGCAAACCCTACCCTCGGCCAAGCGAGCGGAGTTTTATCAAACCCTGACGCGCCTGACACCCGAAGGGCTGGTGCGCGTCTTCCCCAGCAACTCCGGCACCGAGAGCGTGGAGGGGGCGCTCAAGTTCGCCCGCGCCGCCACCGGCCGCACAAAGTTCATCAGCACCATGCGCGCCTTCCACGGCCGCACTTTTGGCTCAATGAGCCTCACCTGGGAGAAAAAATACCGCGTTCCCTTTGAACCGGTGGTAAAACCGGTGGAGTTCATACCTTATAACGACGTCGAGGCTTTACGCGCGGCGGTGGACGAGGATACCGCGGCTTTAATCGTCGAGCCGGTTCAAGGCGAGGGCGGGGTGCGCCCGGCGACGACCGAGTTCTTGCGGGCGGCGCGCCAGGCGACCCGCGAGAAGGGCGCGCTCTTGATCCTCGACGAGATACAGACCGGCTTTGGGCGTACCGGCAAGCTCTTCGCGCTCGAGCACTACGGCGTAACGCCGGACATCATGACGGTCGCCAAGGGTATCGGCGGCGGCATGCCCATGGGAGCCATCGTCATGACCGACGAGGTGGCCGACAAAATGCACAAAGGCGGCCACGGCACCACCTTCGGCGGCAACCCGCTGGCGATGGCCGCCGGGGTGGCGGCCATGAACTACATCAGCGAACACCGCCTCTGGGAGCGCGCCGCCGAGCTGGGCGACTGGTTCATGGAAGAGCTGCGCAATATTGACTCGCCGCGCGTGCGCGAGGTGCGCGGCAAGGGCCTGATGATCGGACTGGAGCTCAAGGAAAAATCGGCCCCTTACATCACCCGCCTGGAAAAAGAACACCAGGTGCTGACGCTGGCCGCCGGACCCACCGTAATCCGCTTTTTGCCGCCTCTGATCATCGAGAAGGCCGACTTGGAGCAGGTAGTGGAAGCGCTGCGCGAGGTGCTGGCGTGACGCTGTCGCCCCTAGACTTTTCGCCTTTGGCGGACCCTGTTAGGTTCCTCGCCGGGGCGCTGGAGATCCCCAGTCCCTCGGGCCGCGAACGGCTGGTGGCGCAGTACCTGGTGCGCGGCATGAAGGCGCTGGGCATGGAGGCCTGGGTAGACGAGGCGGACAACGCCCGCGGCGTCTGGGGCCACGGTCCTTTGCAGGTCGCCCTGTTGGGGCACATAGACACCGTTCCCGGCGAGGTGCCGGTACGGGTGGAGGCGGGTAAGCTCTTCGGCCGCGGCGCGGTAGACGCCAAGGGGCCTTTCGTGACCTTCATTCTGGCGAGTGCGGGACTGCCCGAAGCCCTAAAAAACGTAATGACGCTGCACCTGGTGGGAGCCACCGAAGAAGAAGCCCCCAGCTCCAAGGGCGCCCGCTACGTGGCCGACAAGATCAAGCCGCGGTTCGCCGTCATCGGCGAGCCCTCGGGTTGGGAGGGCATCACTTTGGGCTACAAAGGTCGCCTGCTGGTACGCGCGCGACGCGAGAAAGACAACTTTCACTCCGCCCACCACGAACCCAACGCCGCCGAAGAGCTAGTTGACTACTTCAACTCTATTCGCGCCTGGAGCCAGGGTTTCAACGGCGGTATGGGCGCCTTTGACCAGGTGCAGTACTCCCTGCGCGACTTCAGGGTCTTGCCGGTGGACACCAAACAGAGGGCGGAGATGCTCTTCGACCTGCGGCTGCCGCCGCGGCTGCCGCCCGAAGAAGCCATAAGCCATCTGCTGGCCTACGCTCCGCCGACGCTCGACCTCGACTTCACCGGCCGCGAGATACCCTACAAAGGCCCCAAAGATACACCCCTCAGCCGCGCCCTGCGCATTGGCATCCGCAAGGCCGGCGGCAGGCCGGTATTCAAGCTGAAGACCGGCACTTGCGACATGAACGTCCTGGCCCCCCACTGGCCGGTGCCGATGGTCGCCTACGGCCCCGGCGACAGCACCCTCGACCACACGCCGCTGGAACACGTACTGCTGGAGGAGTTCGAAAAGGGCGTAGCCGCGCTCAGAGCCGCGCTCGAGCACTTGGCGCAGAGCGCCGCGTAGTTAGTCGGCCAACGGCGTCACGTATACGGCGAGGCTGTGCCCCGCCCCCCAAGCGCCGCTCAGCAACTTGTAGGTGCGGCCCTCGTCTAGCGGGCCGAATGGTTCAAGCTCCGCTTTGAGTTGCACCGCAGAAGACGCCCCCAACAGTTCAACGGTTAGCTTGAACGACGTCCTGGGGCCCTCGCTTACCCCCTTAAGCTGCTTTGTTTCCGTCGTTGACGAGCGTCGGCCGCGGTCAACCGTAATGACGCTCGGCCCTGAATCCGCCGGCGTTATTAGGATTTGGCTCTTTACCCTAGCGCCGCTCGGCAGGCCGGGAACGGTCACGGCTCGAAAAGCAAAAACTAAACCGCCGCGCGTTCGCTGCTTTAGTTCGTCGACCAGTTTACCGTCTACGAATACCTCGAAATAAAGCCTTTCGTCTTCCCCGCTAAAGGAGTAGTTTATCCCGCCTGCAGCACTGGCGGCCCCCTTTCCAGTAAGAGTCGCTTGACGCCAGCTGTCCGCGACGGTAACCTGCGCCGTCGCTAAAGAAAAGAAAATCGCCGTCAGTAACACCGCTAATGCTTTTCCAGACACGTCAACCCCCGCCTTTCTGTGTCTCTACTCCAGCATTATACCTTATTTTGTTACCAAGAAGCAGACTGCCGCAGCGCCTCGTAAAGAGCTACTGCTACGCTTACCGCCAGATTGAGCGAGCGTACCGGTCCGGGCATGGGAATTCGCAGCGCAGCAAAGCGTTCTAGCACCTCGGCGGGCAGACCGCGCGTCTCCGGGCCGAAGAGTAAGAAGTCGTCAGCCCCGAAGCGAGCCTGATATAAAGTCCGCTGCGCCTTGGTGGAGAACGCCCAGACGCGGGCGTCTGCGGGCAGAGCTTGCAGAAAATCATCCCATGTATTGTGCAAAAAGTAGCGCACGTGCGGCCAGTAATCCAGTCCGGCGCGCTTCAGACGCGGGTCCCCCCAGCGGAAACCAAAAGGGCGGATGAGGTGGAGCTCGCTCGCCGTGGCGGCGGCGCTGCGGGCAATATTGCCGACGTTCTGGGGTATCTCTGGTTCGTATAAAACTACTCGTAGCACACCTACATTCTTATACGCCGGGATAAACTGACGGGGTGAATGACATCGGCGCCTTAGTCAGCCTGGCCGCTTCTCTGGAGGGACGCAGCTTCAGCGCCTACAAGCAGCTGACCGGCACCTGGATGGGCAACGGCTACACGCTGATAATCGAGCACGTCCAGCCGGATCCCTTTTCGACCGCCTCGATGGTCTGCCTGCGGATAGCGCACGAAACCCACGGCATTCCCAAAGAGCTCTGGAGCAAGCCGCAGCGCGCCAAAGGACTGCTTGACTATCTTTTGCGGGTTTTCTCCTCCTCGGCCGAAGCCTGCCCCGGCGTCGGCAGCGGGCGCTCTTGCGGGATATTCGTTGACGCCGGCGGCGCCGAAATACTAGAGCGCAGCGCCGCCGCTATCTCTAGCGACTACTTGTCGCTGCGCTTCCGGGTGGGCCTGCCGGCGCGGCGGCGCACCGTCCTGGGAGAAGCGGCGGCGCGCCTGCTGGGAGATGTGTTGATTCGCGCGCTCGAGTCCGTTTACTGGCGCAATCTGGACCAGCAATCCGCCCGGGAGTGGGCGTTTATCGCCGAAGAACACGCTCACCTGCAAGACTTGCTAAAAGAAAAAGGCCTGATTTCGTTCATCCGCGACGGCAGCGTACTTACCCCAAACCGCGACGGGGAGCCGCTCCCCTTCAGTTCCCCCAAGACACGGCGCCTTACCCTGCCAACCTTGCACCACGGCGAGATCAGCGGCATGGCCATCCCCGAGGGAGTAACGCTTATCAGCGGAGGAACGTTTCATGGTAAGAGCACTTTGCTCGCGGCTATTGCGGCTGGGGTTTACCCGCACGTCCCCGGAGACGGCCGCGAATGGCTGGTGACTCGCGCCGACGCGGTTAGGGTTGGCAGTCAGAAGGGGCGCGCTATCACGGGGGTCTACCTAACCCCCCTAGTCCACGACCTGCCCAGCGGCGCCGATACCGACTTTTTCTCAAGCGCCAACGCCGCCGCCCCCACTAGCCTGGCCGCCGACGTCATGGAGGCCCTGGAGATCGGCTGCAGCGCCATACTACTGGACGAAGACGACGCCGTAGGCGTCTCTCTGCAGCGCGGCCCCTGCGCGCGCGAGTTGCTGCGCAGCGAAACCGTCACGCCTCTGGCGGACGTCGTCGAGAGGCTGCGGGCCGCCGGGGTCTCGGTCGTGGTGGCCACGGCGGGAGGGGGAGAATACTATCAAACTGCAGACCTGGTAATCATGATGGACAAGTATCGAGCGCGCGACGTCACCGCCAAAGCCAAGAAAATAGCCCAAAAGCAAAGGAGTGACAGACGCGGCGCCAAACCGGCCGATGTCGCGCCCCTGGCGGCGCGCGAGCGCTACCCCTTACCGTCTTCTTTCAGCTCCAGGCGGCGCGGCCGCACGATAATCGGCGTCAGCGGACCCCTGACTTTGCGGTTCGGAGAAGAAACGCTCGTTTTTTCCAACGGCGCTCAGTTGGTAGACGAAAGCCAGCTGCGGGCTATCGGAATACTGCTCGAGCTAGCGGCGAGGTACGCGAACGGCGCCAGGAGCCTTCGCCAGATCGTCTCGCTGGTCTGGCAAAAGGCCAGAGAAAGGGGGCTTTTCGCCATAGGCAACTCTCCGGAGCTCGCCTTGCCCAGAAGGTGTGAGATAGCCGCCGCGGTGAACAGGTTGGCGCGGTTGGACCTGAAATACCCTCACAAAGGTTGATTGGGCAGCTCTGAATGACAAGGGCGGATATAATCCATGCTGTGCTGGCTTACGTAGCGCTCGTTATTGCTACAGCGTTGGTATTATGGCTCAGCTGGCGGGCTAATTTAATCGAGGGAGTCGGCCGCTTGGCTTCGTTGGGCGTGCTGTTTTGGGGCGCCGGCGGCATCTTGTTCTTCGCTGGCCACCTGGCGTCTGGCGGTGCGCAACCCGCCCCAAATGTATTTGTCTGGATGGCTATTTTTGTGGGGTACGTCGCCTTTATTTTCTTGATAGACAAGTTTCCCCGCGGTAGGTTCCCTAAATGGCTTTATGTACTCGTGTTGGTGCCTACAGTAGTTTTCATTCTGGCCTCAAACTTGTCTAACCAAAACACCGTTTTGCTGGTAATGTTATTTTTGCAGTTGCTGTTGTTATATTTCGCCCTCCCCACTTGGTACGCCGTGGCTATCGGCCTAGCCCCGGAAGGAAGGGTGATATGGATTCCCTCCCTGCTGTTTTTCGGTATGGGAATCACCACCTGGATCGCCATCAGTCCCGGGTACAACCTCCCGGCCATGACTCTAGCGCTGGTAGTCCTTTTGTTGGGATTGTGGCTAATCGTCGTCGGCTTAGAAAAAGAAACACGGGGCAAACCCGTTACCCTAGGGATTCTTACGAACGTAGCCATCGCTTTCCAGACGATGTGGCTGCTGCTCTTGTACCAGTGGTGCTATCCCGCTGGCCATCTTTCCGGCATTCCCATGAAGATCTGGTTCGCCAGTATAGGTTCTCTCTTGGGGGCGCTGTCAATATTCCTGCCTCTATTTCTCTTCAAGAGCAGATCGGAAAATAAACTGGCCCGCTGGACAGACATCCTGAGCAGCTTGACTATTTTCCCGTGGGATCAGTCTTCGCCTACGCCGGAGAGCGTTGCGGAGGACCTGCTACAGATACTGCGACGTTATTGCGAGAACATAGTGGGGCTGCGCATTTTCCTCTTCGGCAACCTGATAGTCGGTCAAAGAACGAAGTATGGTCTCACCCTCAAAGACAGAGATTATCCTGTAGGTAGAGTATATCTTGGCAACGAAAGACGCTGTGGCCTGTTCTTAAAACTGCTCATGCCCATGGTGGCTCACCGCCTCAGCGAGGTGTCGAAGTCTCTCAAATGGCAGGTGGAAGCACACACCGACCCTCTCACTGGGCTACTCAACAGGCGTGGGATGGAGGTAAAGTTACCTCTCCTAATCGAAAAAGCGATCTCCCAAGGGCTTCCGCTAGCGGTTGCAATGGTTGACATAGACCATTTCAAGACATTTAACGATCGCTACGGCCACCCGGTGGGGGACATCCTGCTGCGGTCACTCGCCGGGGTATTGAGCAATAACCTGCGGGAGGACGATCTGGCGGTGCGCTGGGGCGGTGAAGAGTTCTTGCTATTGCTCTTGGGCAATGACGCCGACTCGGCCAAGAGGGTCCTCAATCGTATACGAGAAAAAGTATCTGGCTTACAGCTCACCGAGATACACGATTACCTCACCGTTTCGATAGGACTAGCAGGTGGAAAAATACCGCATAGCAACGACGTTGTCTGGAAATGGATAGACCTCAGCGACCAAGCCTTGTTGCGCGCCAAGGCGTCGGGCCGCAACCGTATCGTAGTAGCCGGGAACGAGGACGGCTCTTAGCCCAGGACGTTGTACGGTATTGGTAGGAGGTTGCCGCCATGTCCTACCTTTTGGCCCTTGACCAGGGAACGACCAGCTCGCGCGCCATCGTCTTCGACGTGGAGGGCCGTCCTCTGGCGCTAGCGCAAGAACCTTTCGAACAGTACTTCCCTAAACCGGGCTGGGTAGAGCATGACGCCATGGAAATATGGCGCACCCAGCTATCCACGGCGCGCGCAGCGCTGGCCCAGGCGGGCGTCGGCGCGGCGGAGGTGGCCGCTATCGGCATCACCAATCAACGCGAGAGCGTCGTACTCTGGGAACGCCATAGCGGCAGACCGGTTAGCCGGGCGATAGTCTGGCAGGACAGGCGCACCGCAGAGACGATAAGCGATCTCCAGAGGGCAGGGTTGGCCGCGGGCATTCGCGCAAAAACCGGGCTGCTCCTCGACCCCTATTTTTCTGCTAGCAAAATTGCCTGGCTTCTGCAAGACCCAGGACTGCGGCGGCGTGCGGAAGCGGGCGAACTGGCGGCGGGCACCATAGACAGCTGGCTCATCTGGAACTTGACCGCCGGCAAGGTACACGCTACCGACCCATCCAACGCCTCGCGGACGTTGCTATACGACATTCATCGCGGCGTCTGGGACAGGGAGCTGCTGGCTATTTTCAACATTCCCGAGTCCCTGCTGCCTACCGTTTTACCCTCGTCGTCGCTATTCGGCCACAGCGCCCCTGAATGGTTTGGCGGCGGGATAGCCGTTCACGGGGTCTTGGGAGACCAGCAAGCGGCGCTCTTCGGCCAAGGCTGCCTGCAAAAAGGCATGGCGAAGAATACTTATGGGACCGGCGCTTTCTTGGTAATGAACACCGGAGCAACACCGCTCTACGGCGACGGCGTCTTGACTACGGTGGCTTGGCAACTGGCGGGTGAAAAGCTTGAATACGCCCTGGAGGCTTCCATTTTCATTGCCGGAGCCGCCGTACAGTGGCTGAAAGACGGCCTGGGGCTGATAAAAGAAAGCTCAGAAGTGGAGGAGCTGGCCGCCAGCGTAGCCAGCAGTGAGGGCGTCTTTTTCGTACCGGCGCTCGCCGGCTTGGCGAGCCCGCACTGGGATCCTTACGCGCGCGGTTTGTTGATAGGACTAACGCGCGGCAGCGGGCGCGGCCACATCGCCAGAGCGACGCTCGAGGCCATCGCCCTGCAGACTTACGACGCCGTTCTTGCTATGGAAAAAGCCGGCGCACGGCTCGCCAGCTTGCGCGTGGACGGCGGGGCCGCCAGCAATGACCTGTTGATGCAAATTCAAGCCGACGTTCTCGCCAAAAACGTAGAAAGGCCCGCGGTAACCGAAACAACGGCCCTCGGGGCGGCGCGCATTGCCGCGCACGGCCTGGGGGTTTTGGATCGCGAAACCATAATGCGCCAGTGGCGCAGTGAAAAGGTTTTTGAGCCACAGGAGGACCCGCAAACAAGATCGCGACTAATAGCCGGCTGGCACAAGGCCGTAGAACGCTCTCTAAACTGGGCGAGAGAGGTGGAGATATGAACCGCGAAAAGCAATTGGACCGCATGCGAAACGAGCATTTTGACATCTTGGTTATTGGCGGCGGCGCCACCGGTGCCGGCATCGCCCTGGACGCCGCTACCCGTGGCCTGAAGGTGGCCTTGGTGGAGAAGGGCGACTTTTCCGAGGGTACCTCGAGCAGAAGCACCAAGCTGGTCCACGGAGGCGTGCGCTACCTGGAGGCTGCGGTCAAGCACCTCGACAAGGTACAGTACAACCTGGTTCGCGACGCACTGCACGAGCGAGGCGTGATCCTCAGGCTGGCGCCTCACCTCTCGCACCCAATACCCTTATTGACACCGCTCTACAAGGCTTGGGAGGTACCGTACTACTTCTCCGGTCTGAAAGCTTACGACCTGCTAGCCGGTCACGAACGCCTGAGGCCCAGCCGCTTCGTCCCTCGCGGCAAAGCGATGCAGGAGTTCCCACAGCTAAAGGACGAAGGGCTCGTTGGCGGCGTTGAGTACTACGACGGCCAGTTTGACGACGCCCGCATGAACGTGGCCATCATCGTCACGGCATTGCGCGAAGGAGCCGCCGCCGCCAACTACGCCGAAGTGACGGAGCTGATAAAAGAAAACGGTCGCGTGGTTGGGGCGCGCGTCAAAGACAACCAGCTCGGCGAAGATTTTGAGATACGCGCCAGAGCCGTTGTAAACGCGACAGGGCCCTTCACCGACACCGTCCGCCACATGGACGACCCCGAAGCCCCGCCAATGGTAGTGACCAGCTCCGGGGTGCACATCATCCTCCCCGGACGCTTTAGCCCCCCCGGCACGGGCCTGCTCATTCCCAAAACCGAAGACGGACGCGTGCTCTTCGTGCTGCCCTGGATGGGACACACCCTGGCGGGGACCACCGACGAACCCGCCGAACTCAGTTTTCACCCCAAACCACAGCAGCAAGAAATCGAATACATCTTGCGGCACCTCAAGCGCTACTTCGCGCTGCAACCGCAAGAGAGCGACATCCTCGCCGCCTGGAGCGGTTTACGCCCGCTGGTAAAAGACCCCAAGGCCCACGACACAGCCGAGCTGGCGCGCGATCACCTCATCAACGAATCGCCCAGCGGTCTGGTCACTATCGCCGGCGGCAAGTGGACCACTTACCGCAAGATGGCGGAAGACTTGGTGGACTACGCGATCAGCACCCGCGAGCTGCACCCTCCCCACGGCTGCATTACCAAGGAGGTCTTCATAGAGGGTGGCGCGGCTTACGACCCCGAAGGCTGGCGGACGCTGGTGGAGACTCACGGCCTGGACGAAGACGTGGCCCAGCAGCTAAACCACAGCTATGGCGACAAGGCTCCCGAGCTGGCCGAGCTGGCGGCTACGGGGCTGGACGCGCGCTTGGCGCCCGACCATCCGTACATCGAAGCCGAGGTCGTTTGGGCGGTTCGCAAGGAGATGGCCGTGCGGCCGATAGACGTGCTGGCGCGCCGCACCCGCCTGGCCTTCCTCGACCAAAAAGGCTCGCTGGCCGCGCTGAAGAGAATCACTCTGCTAATGGCCGCAGAGCTGGGCTGGAGCCTGAAGGAACAGGAAGCCCGTGAAGCAGAATCGCGTCAGTTGCTTTTAGACGCTCTTTAGACTCTTGATACAAATCGAGGCCGGGCTCGAGCCCGGCCTTTCTGGTGGAGCCGAGGGGATTCGAACCCCTGACCTCCTGAGTGCGATTCAGGCGCGCTCCCAACTGCGCCACGGCCCCACGCACTAGCCATATTAGCCCGAGCCCGTCGCCTTGTCCAGGTTCAGCCGCGGGCCCGCCGAAGAAGCTACGGTGTCCAGAAGCTACGCTGGCACAGAGAGGGAGGCGCCTCATCCCGTCTCCTCCCGGGCAAAATACCCACGCGGCGAACGAAAAACGGGTAAAATGCCCGAAATGGCTGACGGTGGGAATGCTAACAACTCTGCCGCCGAGCGCAAAGAAGCGTTGCAGCGCTTGGGCGAGCTCTACAAACTTTTCGACGACGCCTGGGGCGCGGAGCAATGGGGCTGCGAGTTCAGCATAGCCGCGGTCAAGCCGGCCGCTGTCAGCTGCGTGCTCGAGTTCTTTGGCGGTAGGCGCGGCGGCGTGGGCGAGGGCTCAAACCTGACCAGCGCCGCCTTGGCTGCGCTAGAAATGGCGGCATTACAAGCAGGCCTAGAGCCGCCCGCCGCGGCGACGACGGCCAAACCCGCCCAAACCCCCAGCGCCCAAGAGCTGATAGACAAGCTGGTGACCCGCCTCAAAGAAAACGGCCTGGGGCGGGAAGCCGCGGCCTTAGTGGTCAAGTACGGCGGTTACGGTGGCGACCCCGAGTCCACCAAGAAGCTCTACGGCGAGCTGCGCTCGCTCTTGATGACGCAACAGGAGGAGCGCTGACGTGTCCCGCATAGTTGCCATAGGAGACGTCCACGCCGAGTTCGGCAAGCTATGGCGGGCCCTCAAGCACGCCGGCGCCGCCGACGAGCGAAACCTACCCACCCAGGAGTTGCGTAGCGGCGGGCTGCGCGTCGTCTTGAGCGGCGACCTGATACACCCCAAAACCTCAGAAGCCTATACCCGCCTGACGGGCGTAGAGCCCTACGACCCGCGCAACCCTGACCACCTGCGGCTGGCGGCGCGCGCGCAAATACGGGCCCTTAACCGCATCAAACACTTCACCGAACAAGCGGGCGGCTTCGCGGTGATACTCATCGGAAATCACGATCAGGCGGCGCTCGATCACCGCTTTCTGCTGGGCAACGCCTCCGGCGTGGAACACGCCGAGTTCGACCCCGAGCGCGGCGGGATGGCGATTCCCGACGGCATCGCGGAATGGATGGGCTCTTTCCCCAAAGAATTCGTGGTCGGCGGAATCCACTTTGCCCACGTCGGCCCGGCGCCCTGGTTGCAGGAATACGACGACATGTTCTACCAGTCCAAGGAGGCCAAAAACTGGTGGCGCAACAACCCTGAATACATGGAGCGCAGCGGCTACCGTTTCGGAGTATACGGCCATACCGTCATGAAAGAGGGCATCCGGGTTTTTCAAAACCACCACTTCGCCCTGATAGACGCCCTCGACCTGGGGCAGTACCTGGAGCTCTTCCCCACCGCTGACGATGTAAAGTGGCGCGTAGTCCAGTTTGCCAGCAGAAAGGCCGCGGGTTAAGATAGCCGCCATGAGTTTTCAAGTCGGCGACCCTGTCGTCTACCCGGCCCAGGGCGGGGGTTATATTCGCGAGATAGCCGAACGCCAGGTAATGGGCGAGAGCAACACCTACTACGTCATCGAGCTACTGCGTAAACCAGGAACCATCATGGTGCCGGTGGAAAAGGCCGCAGAACTAGGCCTGCGCCCTCCCCTTTCCGGCGCGCGGCGCGAAGAACTGCTGGCCGCACTAGGGGAGTCGCGCGACCTGGCCAGCGGCTGGCCGGCGCGACAACGTGAGATAACCCGCACCCTGTCCGAAAGCGAGCCGTTAGACCTGGCGCGCATGCTGGCCTCGCTGCACAAACGCGGTCTCGCCAAGCCTTTATCGGGCACCGAGCACCAGCAGTACCGCGAACTCATCGGCATACTATCCGTTGAGCTGGCCCTGGCCGCGGACGGCGACTTAAGCGCCGCCGAAGCGCTGATCGTAGAGCGCCTGGATGAAGAGGCTCACTAGCCCCAGCACCGTAAAAGAGCTGCTGCGGCGTTACGACCTTTACGCCGACAAGCGTTTAGGACAAAACTTTTTGGTGGACGAGGGTCTATTGGGGGTAATCGTTCGCAGCGCTGCGCCGCTCAATGGGGAAACCGTCTGGGAGGTGGGTCCCGGCCTGGGCACGCTCAGCCGGGCCCTGGCGCAAAGCGGGGCGAATGTACGCGCGCTGGAAAAAGACGCGCGCCTCGAAGCGGTTCTGCAAGAGACCCTGTCGGGTCTGCCGGTCAGGGTGGAGTTTGGCGACGCCCTAAAATACGACTGGCGCGCGGTCAAGGCGCGCCTCTTCGTCAGCAATCTGCCCTACAACGTAGCCACGCCGCTACTGACGCTTCTTTTACGGCTGGGCAGCTTTGAAAAGATGGTCGTCTTGCTGCAAAAAGAAGTGGCCGAGAGAATGCTGGCTGCCCCAGGCGAGCAGGCCTTTGGTCTGCTGTCGCTGCGGACGGCTTACCACGCCAGCGCCCGCAAAGTACGCGACTTCCCTCCCTCGGCCTTCTTCCCCCGCCCCGCGGTCACCTCGACACTGGTAGAGATAGTTCACAACGGCCGCGGCGACGACCCCCAACTTTTCCGGATAATCGAGGCGGCGTTCGCCCACCGCCGTAAGACGCTGCGCAAAAACCTGGAGCAGGCCGGTTGGCAAAGAGAGCAAATTTTGGCGGCGCTGGCGGAGAGCGGCATACCGCAAACGGTACGCGCGGAGCAGCTGGGAATCGCCGCGTTCCAACGCTTGCGGGATGCGCTATAAGTCTCAGGGCGGTTATGAAATAAAAGCTTTTGGAGTTATACTCCTAAGCTGAGTAGTCTACGGGAGGCAACCTTGCTAAGGCTAGTCACATCAGAATCGGTAACCGAGGGTCACCCGGACAAGCTGGCGGACCGCATCTCCGACGCAATTCTGGACGCCATAATCGCCCAGGACAGCAAGGCTCGAGTGGCTGCGGAAACCCTGGTAAAAACGGGCATGGTCCTGGTTGCGGGGGAAATCAGCACCAAGGCCTACGTGCACTTGCCCGACCTGGTTCGCAAAACGGTCAAAGAAGTCGGTTATACCCGCGCCAAATACGGCTTTGACGGTGACACCTGCGCCGTTCTCTCGGCCATAGACGAGCAGTCGCCCGACATCGCCGGCGGAGTCAATAGCGCCTACGAGGTCAGGGTCCTGGGCTCTAGCGACCCTTACGACCAGGTAGGCGCCGGAGACCAGGGCTTGATGTTCGGTTACGCCACCCGCGAAACCGCAGAACTCATGCCCCTGCCCATTACCCTGGCCCACAGGCTGACCATGCGCTTGGCCGAGGTCCGCAAGAGCGGCGTAGTGCCCTACCTGAGGCCCGATGGCAAGGCTCAGGTAACGGTCGCCTATGAGGGCGGCGAGCCCGCTTACGTAGAAACCGTGGTCCTCTCGTCGCAGCACGCCCCTGAGGTCGACCAGGAGGAAATACGCGAAGACCTCATCGATAAAGTAGTCCGCCAAGCCATCCCGGCGACGCTCCTACGCGAAGAAACCCGCTTCCTCATCAACCCGTCGGGTCGCTTCGTCCTCGGCGGCCCGCACGGCGACGCTGGTCTTACCGGTAGAAAAATAATAGTTGACACATACGGAGGCGCGGTGCCCCATGGCGGCGGCGCCTTCAGCGGCAAAGATCCCACCAAGGTAGACCGTTCGGGAGCCTACTACGCCCGCTACATGGCCAAAAACATAGTGGCCGCGGGGCTGGCGGACAAAGTTCTGGTAGAAGTCGCCTACGCCATCGGCAAGGCGCGGCCCGTGGGGCTGAGGGTCGAGTCTTACAAGACAAGCGAGCTCAGCAACGAGCAGCTCACCGAGGTGGCCAAGAGAGTCTTCGACCCTCGTCCGCTGGCCATAATCGAAGAGTTGGAGCTGCAGCGGCCGATTTACACGGCTACTTCAGCTTACGGCCACTTCGGCCGCGACGGCTTCCCCTGGGAAAAGACCGACCGCGTCGCTGAGCTCATCATGGCTGCTGGCTCTTGAGACTCTAACGACTGGGTTTTAGCATATCGGAAACGGTGACCACGAGGTTTCCGCCCTGCTCCTTGGCGCGGTACATAGCGTGGTCCGCCCGCAGAATCAACTCATCCAACGAGATCCCCTTGCTCAGTTGGGCCACGCCGAAGCTGGCCGCCACCACCCCCACTCCTTCATGAGGGGAGTCTTTCAAACCCTGCCGCACCTCCAGGGCCACCTCCCGCGCTTTGGCCTCGTCGGTCTCCGGCAGTATCACCAAAAACTCTTCGCCGCCCCAGCGAATGACCCGCGCCCCGCGCGGCAAAAACCTTTGGATGAGAAGGGCGGTGCGTTTGAGAACTCTGTCGCCGACGTCGTGACCAAAGCGGTCATTTACTTTTTTGAAGCCGTCGAGGTCCATCATCACCACGCTAAAAGGTAGCTCATGCTCTCTGCTCTGCTGCAAAAGCTGCAGCAACATTGTCTCGCCGTAGCGACGATTGGGTAGTTGCGTCAAGTAGTCCAGGTAGGCCAAGGCGCGCGTCTCTGCGTAGCTCTCCTCAATGCGCGAAAAGGCGTAGAGCAGAAGAATGTATACCAAGCCGGAAACGTGAAGCTGCAACAAAGAATTTAAGGCCGAGTAGTCGTGCGCCGCCACAAGCTGGGCGTAGGGCGCAAATAACAAGCTCAGTAGCAGCGATACCGCCCATATACCCAAAGCGATCTTCGCAGCGGTACTACGACGGTGCAGCAAAAAAGCCACCAAGTACAAGATCGGGTACCAAAACATCGTCTCGCTGAAGGTGTGCAGCTGCGGCAAAGTGTGTCGCAGCTGAAATACCAGCATAGAAAGCGCGTAGGCGGCCAGCAGGGCGTAGGCTATGTTTTCAAACTGTCTGAGGCGCTCGGGGTGGTGCGCTAGTATCAGCCCCATGGTTGCGAACAACGCGGTCATGATGGGGAGAAACACAACGTCTACGACATTGCTGTCCTCTACCATGACCTCCAGTGCAAAAGCGGAGAAAGCCGCGGCGGCGCCTAGAATCAAAACGATGACGGCCAGTTTGTGGCGGATTCGATCGAAGGGCGCGGCGGCAATGCGCTCGATCAATGTTAGGTTGGTAATTTTACCCTCTTCCGCAAGCATCGGCTGCTCCAGACGAAGTCTTGCAAGCGAGTAATCGAATTGGCCCTAGGAAATTTTCTTGGCTTACGCCATAAATATACCTCATTGTATATAACCAAAGACTTCTTGCACAGTCCCTCGGAGAGGATCAGCGCACTATCTCCATTTCCTTACCCACCCGCGCAAAAGCCTCGAGCGCTCGATCAAGTTGCTCTTTGCTATGCGCCGCAGTAACGATGTTGCGGATTCGCGCCCTATCTTTGGGGACCGTCGGGAAACCAATGCCCACAGCAAAAACACCGCGCTGCAAAAGGCTCTTGCTCGCGGCGAAGGCCGCCCGCGCCTCTCCGAATAGAACAGGCGTTATCGGCGTTTTGCTACCCATGGTGTCAAACCCCGGGTCTGCTAATCCCTGCTTGAAATAGCGGGTGTTCTCCCACAGCTTCTCTATCCGTTCGGGCTCCCGCTGAATCAGCTCGAAAGCACCGACGAGCGCGCCAACCACCGCAGGCGGGTGCGAGGTGGAAAAGAGGTGTGGGCGGGCGCGGTTAATCAACAGCTCCCTGAGCTGCGCGGTCCCGGCCGCATAACCGCCGATGACCGCCCACACTTTCGAAAGCGTCGCCACCTGGATGACGTTGGGGTTTTCGTGAAAAGCAAAGTGGTGAACCGTGCCGCGCCCCAACTCGCCCATAACGCCTGAACCGTGGGCGTCGTCGACGTAGACAAGAGCGCCGTATTCCTCGGCCAAGGGAACTATCTTGTCCAGAGGCGCAACGTCACCGTCCATGGAGAAAACTCCGTCGCTGACCACGACTTTCAGCCCGTCGCCGTCGTGCTGACGCAGTAGTTAGCGCAGGTGTTCGACGTCGCCGTGGCGAAAAACGTGACGGCTGGCCTTGGTGAGGCGCGGGCCGTCGATAATGGAGGCATGGTTCGGCTCGTCGGAAAAAACCAGGTCCCCAGGCTGCAGTAATGCCCCCAGTACGCCTTGATTAGCGGTAAAGCCGGACTGCAGCACCAGTGCGCTCTCGGCGCCCTTGAAGCGAGCCAGCATCTCTTCGAACCGTTGGTGGTAGCTGAACGTTCCGGCTATGGAGCGAACCGCGCCGCTGCCGGCGCCCCATGCCTCCAGGTATTCGCGCGCGCTGCTTGAGGTGGGGGTGATCGGCGAAACCTAAGTAATTGTTAGAGGCTAGGTTTATCACCGTCTTGCCGGCGACCCTGGTAACTGGCTGCTGCGGAGCCTGTAAAACCGGCGGGTTGATATAGAGCCCCTCGCTCCTGAGCCTTTCCAACTACTGATTTATTCTTTCGCGCAAACTTTTGCTCATACCCCTATTCTGACAGCAAAAGCCCGCCCTTACGGGCGGGCCAATGAGTTATCCTACGCTGCTACAGGTTCTTGATGGCTTGAACCATTTTGTTAAGACTGTCAGCCGCGTCGCCGTAGACCATGTTGGTGTTATCGGCGTAAAAGAGTTCGTTTTCGATACCGGCAAAGCCCTTACCGCGACCACGCTTGAGGACGAAGACCTGCTTGGCCTTGTCCACGTCGAGGATAGGCATGCCGTATAGAGGGCTGCCCTTGCGGCGCGCCGCCGGGTTTACCACGTCATTGGCGCCGATAACCAAAGCGACGTCCGCGGTCTCGAAATCGGGGTTGATCTCTTCCAGGTCATACAGTTTCTCGTAGGGAATGCCGGCTTCGGCCAGGAGCACGTTCATGTGGCCGGGCATACGACCGGCAACCGGGTGCACGGCGAACTTGACCTCTACGCCGCGCTTTTCCAGCTCCTCCATCAGCTCCTTGACCTTCTGCTGGGCCTGCGCCACGGCCATACCGTAGCCGGGAACGATGATTACTTTGTTGGCGAAAGCCATCACGCTGGCGGCATCCTCGGGGTCCATGGGCTTGAGGCTGCCGGCAATCTCGCCGCCCTCCTGCTCCACCGCGCCAAAAGCGCCGAAAAGAACGCTGTAGATAGAGCGGTTCATCGCTTTGGCCATCAAGAGCGTCAGCAAGGTGCCCGCGGCGCCCACCACGGTGCCGGCGATGATCATCGCCGGATTACCGATAGCGAAGCCTTCGAAGGCCACCGCCAAACCGGTAAAGGCGTTGTAAAGGGAGATGACCACCGGCATGTCGCCGCCGCCGATGGGAATCGTCATCATCACGCCGAAGAGCAGCGTAAGCAGGAAGAACCAGGTGACCACGGCGGTATTCTGCAGGCCAAATAGGTACATTAGCGCAAACACCAGCGCCAGCGCCAGTACGGCCATGTTGATGGGCTGCTGCATGGGGAACGTCACGGCGCGCGAGTTGATCAGCCCTTGCAGCTTGGCGAAGGCCACCATCGAACCGCTAAAGGAAATGGCGCCGATGAGCCCGCCTATGAGGGCCAGCACCAGCAGGCCCATAGTCATCTCCCCGTGGCCGCCGACGTGGCGCAGCAACTCTACTGCAGCGATAGCGCCCGCTGCGCCGCCGCCCATGCCGTTATAGATAGCCACCATCTGCGGCATATCGGTCATAGCGACCTTCTTGGCTATTACCCAGGCTGCGCCGCCGCCGATGAGAATTCCCAGGATTATCAGAAAGAAGTTGCTGAGGCCAGGCCAGGCGAAGGTCACGATTACCGCCGCCAGCATAGCGTAGCCGGCCCAGACGATACCGCGCTTGGCGGTGGAAGGGTGGCTCATCTGCTTGAGGCCGATGATAAAGAAGACGGCCGTGATGAAGTAAACGATCTGGATAAAGGTCATCATGGCCTAGCCCTCCTTTGGTTTCCGCTCGAACATCTCGAGCATTCTCTCGGTGACCGCGTAGCCCCCGGCGGCGTTGGCGGCCGCCAGCAGAACGCCGATAAAGCCAATTACCAGCTCGGCTGTGGTGTTGGCGCGCCCCAAGACCACCATCGCGCCCACGACGACGATGCCGTGGATGAAGTTAGACCCCGACATCAAAGGCGTGTGCAGCACCACGGGCACACGGCTGATTACCTCGTAGCCGGTGAACGCCGCCAGCATGAAGATGTAAATAGCAGCCCAGGTTCCACCAATCATTGCGCTCCTCCTTCTACCAGTTCACGGGTGGGGCCGTGCTTGATCTCGCCGTCGTGCACCAGCACGCTGCCCGCCAGAATCTCGTCTTCCCAGTCGAGTTTGAGGGCGCCCTCGTCGTCGATGATCAGGTCGAGGAAGTTTTGCAGGTTCTTGGCGTACATCTCGGAAGCGTGTACCGCCAGAGCGCTGGGCAGATTGAGGGGCCCGACGACGCGCACGTCGTTTTGCTGCACGGTTTCACCAGGTTTGGTGACCTCGCAGTTGCCGCCCGACTCCGCCGCCAGGTCCACTATTACCGAGCCCGGTTTCATCTTCGCGACCATCTCTTTGGTGACTATCAGCGGGGCGCGGCGTCCGGGAATGTTGGCGGTGGTAATGACTATGTCGGCGGCGACGATGGCCTGCTCGACCATCTCGCGCTCTTGCTTTTTCTCTTCTTCGGTCAGCTCGCGCGCATAACCGCCCTCGGTTTCCGCGTCGATCTCGAGCTCGAGGAATTTGGCGCCAAGGCTGCGCACCTGCTCCCCGGCGGCGCGACGCACGTCATAAGCGGTCACGACCGCTCCCAGCCTCTTGGCGGTGGCTATCGCCTGCAAGCCGGCGACGCCGGCGCCGAAAATGAGAACGTTGGCGGGGCGGATTGTGCCGGCCGCGGTGGTGAGCATAGGCAAGAAGCGGTCAATGGTGTCGGCCGCTATCAAAGCCGCCTTGTATCCGGCAACCGTGGCCTGGCTGCTCAACGCGTCCATAGCCTGCGCGCGCGTGATACGAGGAACGAGTTCCATAGCGAAGACGGTCAGCTTCTTATCGCGCATGGCCGCCACCCTCTCCGGATAGCGGTGCGGGTACATAAACCCTATTAACACCGAGCCCTCGGGCATCGCGGCGATTTCGTCTTCGGTCGGCGGCTGCACCTTGAGAATTACTCCCGCGGAGCCTAGCAGTCCGCTTCTCTCGTCCACGACATTCGCGCCCGCTTTTTCATAGGCCTCGTCCAGGTAGTGCGCGCCTTTGCCGGCGTCGCTTTCTACCGCCACGTTGTGCCCCTGTTTGACCAGCTTAGCGACGACCTCTGGAACCAAGGCCACCCTTCGCTCTCCCGGGGCTTCCTCCTTTGGTACTGCCATGTTGATTGCCATTAACACACCCCCTGCGTACGAACGTTAACCTTATGGATTATACAGACAACGAAAATTGGCTAGTAAGGGGCTTGTGTACCCCGAGACCGCGGCGGGCTAAGCTGAAAAGATGGGCATCCTTGATTCTTTGTTATCGCGACGTAGCATCAGGCGCTTCAAGAACGAACCTTTGAAAAACGGCGACCTAGAAACGATACTAGCCGCGGCGCGGCGCGCGCCCAGCGACGCCGGCGCCCAACTCTACTCGATACTGCGCGTCAGCGATCCCGAACTGCGGCGTGAACTGGCCAGGCTGTCCGGTGGGCAGAAACACCTCGTCGAAGCGGCGGAGCTATTCGTCCTGCTGGCGGATATACACCGCCTGCAACGCCTCTTGCAGCAGCGGGGAAAGCGAATGGCCGACTGGCCCCGCACGGGTCTGCACTTCTCGCTGGTGGACGCCGCCCTAGCGGGCGCCCACTTGGCGGTAGCCGCCGAAGCCCTGGGCTACGGCGCCTGCTGGATCGGGGGGCTCCTCAACGACCCTATTGAGGTGGCCCGGTTGCTCGGTCTGCCGCGCGGGGTGATACCTCTCAGCGGACTGGTGGTGGGAGTCCCCGACGAAGATCCCGAACCAAGACCGCGCTTGCCGCAAAAGCTGGTCTTGCACGAGAACCGCTATCATGACTACGCATCTGCGGAGCTGGATGAAGCGTATAGCGCCATGGCCAAAGCCAGCCGCCGCGGAGACTGGCTATTCGTGCTCGAGCGCTACTTCGCCAGCGGCGGAACCATGGAAGAGCGCGACCCCGCGTACGGCGTGCTGGCCGCCCGCCAGGGCTTTGCGGCCGACTGGCCTCCTTCCGCCGCCCGGCTGGCGGAACAAGAAGACCTGCAGGCGGGAAGCCTGGGCGAGGCGCTGGCGCGGTTGCTCGCGGCGGGTTGGCGCGGCGTGATGTTTTCGCGCGAAGAGGGCGGCTTCACGGTTTGGCTAGAAGAAGAAACCCGCGCCGAGCGGGGCGAGGGCGACTCACCCGCAAGGGCGCTGGCCGAGGCTCTCGCCAGCGCACGAAGCGGCTAGTGATACCGGCGGAGAAGCCGCCCTCTGACGTTAACGGGCGACGGCGCTACGAGACTAGCGAAGTACGATAGCGCCCTCTTCCTGCAGCTCCTGCAGCTCGCGCCCGCTCAGCCCCAGTTGCGCCTTGAGGACCTCGCGGGTGTGCTGGCCCAGCAGCGGGGGGGCGCCAGCCGGCGCGGCGGGAGTGCGGCTCATATGCTGCAAGGGGCTGGCCAAGAGCGGAGTTGCGCCCAGCTTGGGGTGGTTAACCTCCCACAAAAGACCGCGCGCCTCGGCCTGAGGGTCGGCCAGCGCCTCGCCGACATCGTTGACCGGCGTCGCTGGAACACCTTTCTCACGCAATATCCGCAGCCACTCGTCCCGCGGACGCGTAGCAAAAATGGCCTCGAGCTGCGCCACCAGTTCGGCGCGGCGCCGCACCCGCCCGGCGTTGCTCTGATAGCGCTCATCCCGCCAAAGGTCCGGCCGCGCCAAAGCCTCGGTCAGCTTGCGGTACTGGTTGTCGTTACCCACCGCCAGGATGAACCACTTGTCGCTGGCCATGAAGGCCTGATAGGGAACGATCTGCGGATGAGAATTACCCATCCTCTGTGGAAGCAAACCGCTCATCAAGTACGCCTGGGCCTGGTTCACGAGCGCGGCTACGCCGACGTCGTAAAGCGCCAGGTCAAGGTGCTGGCCCCGACCCGAAGTTTCTCGCTCGTGCAAAGCCGCGAGTATACCCACCGCCGCCGTCAACCCGGTAAGGACGTCAATCCAGGCTACGCCGATCTTCGTTGGCGGTCCGTCCGCCTCGCCGGTGAGGCTCATTATCCCGGTCATGCCCTGGAGGGCGGCGTCGTAGCCGGGTTCGCTCGCCCGCGGGCCGCTCTGCCCAAAGCCGGTAATCGAAGCGTAGATGAGCCTGGGGTTTTTGGCGCTGAGCGAGGCGTAGTCTAAGCCGTATCTGCTCAGATCGCCAACCTTGAAGTTTTCCACAAGCACGTCCGCCCGCCCCGCCAGAAGGCGCACCAACTCCCGCCCACGCTCGCTTTTCAGGTTGATGGCCAGGCTTTTTTTGCCACGGTTGGCCGCGAGAAAGTACGCGCTCTCCCCTTCGCTGAACGGCGGCCCCCAGCGGCGGGTATCGTCGCCCCAAGGAGACTCCACCTTCCAAACCTCAGCTCCCAGGTCGGCGAGCATCTGCGTAGCGTAAGGACCCGCCAGCACACGGGAGAGGTCTAGTATGCGCAAACCCTTGAGGCTGGTCATCGCACCGCCCTCAAGCGCTGGCTTCCAGCACCCTCTCGAGCTGCAGCTTACCTTTGTCGAAGAGGACGAAGTCGTCTAGCCAGACGGTGGCTTCGTAAAGAACCATGTCCCAGTGGATGGCGCAAGCGTGGCTGCCGCCGTAGAAGTTGTCGTCGCCTATGGCGACGTGCACGTTGCCTTGGCCCTTCTTCTCCTCCTCGAAGTCGCCATTGTGCAGCGCCTCGGGATTGAGACCCAGGCCAATCTCGGCGATGTGCTTGGCGCAGGACATGCGCGAGAAAACGGACGCCAACTGCCTGGTTCTGTTGCCGCCGCCGGAAAGCCGCGTGACCTTACCCCCTTCAACGTCTAACTCGAAAGGGTCCAAGCCGCGCAAACCTGCTACCGGGCCGTCTATGACCAACCTCCCCTCAGCACTGCCCGCAAAGGGACGCTGCGAAACTTCGCCGTCGGAAAAGGCGGCCTCACGGCCGGGTTCACGCGCCAGGCCGCACTCGACTATCACCGGATGGCCCATGACCGGTTCTTTGGTGACGCCGGCGCGAAAATCGCTGCCGCTCTCGCTACGGATGCGAATCTCGCTGGCGTTCGCCCACAGCCGCGCCACTCGCTGGCCTAGGTTTTCCAGCTCCTCGTAATCGGCGGTCGCCGCTCCCTTTAGGTAATTATCTAGCTCGCGCATCACCATGGAGAGCGCCCGCAGCTTCTTTTTTCCCAGCAGCTCGGCTACCTTGCGCGCGTACGTGGGAGCGCCGGAGGCCTTAGTGACGCCTATAAGAACGTCGCTGGCCTCCAGTGCGTTCTCTATCGGTTTGGTCAGGTAGGTGGCGCGCTCTTTGCCGCGCGTGGGCATCAGCGAAACGGTGTACTCGGCGCCGAGCGACTGCACCGCCCCCGCCAGCGCCAGGTATATCTCCATGTCCGTCTCGGGATCTGCGACTATCAAAACGTTTTCGCCCGGCTGCACGTCTAGGTGCCTCCGGACGATTTTGTTGGCCAGGTCTATCGCGTCTATGATTCGCTGTCTGTTCATAGCTACCTCCACGGAAGCTACAGGTTACCCACCAATCTGGCACATTCCAACAGAAAATGGAAGGGGTACTTGCCAGTCTAGAGAGGCTCGGCAGAGCGCGCCTCTCTCGCGGGCATGGCGAATGGTGCTACTGTTAGTATGTGATCAATAGAGGAAGAGGAGGTCGCAAATGAAAGATAAAACCGTCGTGTTAGCGCTTCTCACTACGTTGCTCCTAGCCTTTGGGGCGGCCGCCGCAAAAACCTTCATCACCATCGGTTCCGGCGGGTACACCGGCACATACTACCCGACAGCCGTCGGCATAGCCGAGATCATCAACTCTAATCTAAAAGACATCCGGGCCAACGCCGTCTCTACCGGCGGCTCGGTATTCAATACCGGCGCCATCCAGACCGGCGACCAGCAAATGGCGATGACGCAGAACGACATCGCTTACTACGCTTTCAACGGCAAGGTCATCCTCAAGTTCCTGGGCAAACCCGCTTACAAATTGCGTGGCGTAGCCACCATCTACCCGGAAACCGTACACATCCTGGCTCGCAAAGACGCAAACATAACATCGGTAAGCGATTTCAAAGGCAAAAAGGTCTACGTTGGCGACGTCGGCTCGGGGGCTGAGCAAAACGCCAAGCAGATACTGGAAGCTTATAAAATGACCTTTGCCGACCTGGGTCAGGCGGTCAGGGGTCGCCCCAAGACCGCAGTTCAGTTACTGCAGGATGGCCGGATAGACGCGCTGTTCTATACCTTAGGCGTGGGCTCGAGCGCCATCGTGCAAGCCTCCGAAAACGCCGACATAGTTTTCGTGCCCCTCGAGGCCGCCAAGATCTCCTTCCTCAAGAAGAGGTACCCCTTCTACGCCAGCTATTCGATTCCCGCCGGCAGCTATCGCGGCCAGGGCTCGGCCGTGCAGACGGTCGCCGTCAAAGCAACGCTGGTGGCCTCGGCCGACCTGAGCGCAGACGTAGTCTACCGGGTGGCTAACCTCATCTTCGGGAGCAAGCTAGCGCAGTTCAAATCCATAAAGCCTGTGATAGCCGAAAACTTCTCGGTCAAGAGCGCTCTGGACGGCATGCCCATCCCGCTGCACCCGGGCGCCGCCAAATTCTTCAAGGAAAAAGGGATTCCCATCCCCAACGTCGCAAAACCAATCGATTAGGGCCCGGCGTCGCATACACCCCCTAAGTTCTTAGGGGGTGTATGAATATACCCCTCAGAGAAGCGCCTTGAACAAGGGATTATCCGCTTGTAATCAGTTCATTGTCATTGACTATCCTCATGCTGATGCGCTAAAGTAGAAGTCGGCAATGCTTAGGTCTATCAACAAAAGGAGGTAGCAGCATGAAAAAGAGCAGCATTATTCTAGCAGTACTGTTAGGGCTCGCCTTGAGCCTCGGCGCGTCGGCCAAAACCTTTATCACCATTGGTTCCGGCTCGATGACTGGCGTTTACTACCCGGTAGCTAGCGGTATAGCCAAGCTTATCAACGAGAACCTTGGCAGCCAGGGCATTCGCGCCAACGCCCGCTCCACCGGCGGTTCGGCCTACAACGTCAAGGCTATCGACAAGGGGCAGCTGCAGGCGGCTCTGGCCCAGAACGACGTCATCTACTTCGCCTACAACGGCCTGACCGAAACCTTCAAGAACAACCCCATCAAGTCCATCCGCGGCATCGCCACCCTTTACCCCGAGTTCTTGCACATCCTCGCCGGTCCCGACTCGGGAATCAAGACCCTCGCCGACCTCAAGGGCAAGAAGGTCTACGTCGGCGACATCGGCTCCGGCGTCGAGCAGACCACCAAACGCGTATTCGAAGTCGCCGGTATGAGCTTCAACGACCTGGCGCAGGCTGTTCACGGCAAACCCGGACAGGCTATAGAACTCCTGCAAGACGGCAAGATCGACGCGATGTTCTACGTCGTGGGCGCCAAGTCCGCCGCCATGCAGCAGGCCACGGAGATCGCCAAGGCCCACTTCGTAGAACTGCCGCTCAGCATCATCAGCAAGCTGACCAGTAAGTACCCCTACTACACCCAGATCATCATCCCGCCCAACACCTACAAGGGCCAGGGCCTTTCGGTCGCCACCATCGGCGTTATGGCTACCTTCGTAGTCCGTCAGGACGTTCCGGAAGACGTCGTCTACAAGATCGCCAAGCTCCTCTTCCAGGACAAGGTAAAGGAGTTCTCCAGCATCCACCCGGCTCTGGGCACTTTCTTCTCGCCGCAGAAGGCCCTAAACGGTATGACCATTCCGCTGCACCCGGGCGCCGCCAAATTCTTCAAGGAGATCGGCGTATCCATACCCAAGCTTGCCCAGCCGGTCAAATAATCTAACCGCAGGCTGTATGTTCTATCAAGATTATCCCGGCCACCAGGCCGGGATAATCTTATAAACTTATAAAAGAACGAAAGGGGGTAGTCGTGGCATCAGATCCTGAAAAAGTTGATCCTTCGCGCATACCCGATATAGACGCCGAGCAGTTGATGGTCGAGACGGAGTACGGCGGCCGCAACCCGAGCAGCTGGCAAAAATGGCTCATCTTCATCATCGCGGTAAGCTGGTCGGCGTTCCAGCTCTTTGCGTCCTGGCTGGGAAAAATCGACCCCATGGTACTGCGCGCCGTGCACCTGGCCTTCGCCTTCGCCATAGCGTTCCTGGCTTATCAGTCCAAAAACGCCCGCCGCGATATCTGGCTCTTCCTGATCGGCTTGGGTTATGCAATATATTACATGACCGCGCGAGCGGTCAACCTGGGCAGCTTCACCCTGGGCCAATATCAAATTAGCATTAACCTGCTGATAATAATGGCGCTGGTGGCCGTCGCCGGCTTTTTCCTGGCGCCTAAGGTCAAGGTAAAGGGCCCCACCGAGTACATCCCCTGGTACGACTGGCTCATCTTGGCGGCCGGCTTGGCCGGCGCGTTGGCGATTCCCATTTTCCTAAAACAGATAATCGTCTACCAGGGCGGCGTACCTACCACGCGCGACATCGTCCTGGGCACCATGACCCTCTTCGTACTGACGGTGGCGGGACTGCGGGTAGTGGGACCGGCGCTGATGTCAATAGCCTGGCTGATGATTATCTACGCCATGACGGGGCCGGCGGGTATTATCAAGATTGAGCTGCCTGACATCCTTTACCTGCACAACGGCGCCACCTGGGACAACATCATGCAGCAGCTCTACCTGACGGACCAGGGCTTTTGGGGCGTGCCTTTGGGGGTATCAGCCACCTTCGTCTATCTCTTCGTCCTCTTTGGCGCGTTGCTTGACAAAGCGGGCGCCGGTAAGTATCTGGTGGATCTGGCATACGCCGGTCTCGGTTCTTATCGTGGCGGACCGGCTAAGGCCGCGGTTATAGCCAGTATGCTCACTGGCATTATCTCCGGCTCTTCAATAGCCAACGTAGTCACCACCGGCACCTTCACCATTCCGCTGATGAAACGCGTCGGTTACCCGCCCGAGAAGGCTGGGGCGACGGAGGTGGCCTCTTCGGTCAACGGCCAGCTAATGCCTCCGGTTATGGGCGCGGCGGCGTTCATCATGGCCGACTTCTTGCAGATACCTTACTCCCACCTGATAGTCTACGCCTTCATTCCCGCCGTTCTTACTTACTTCGGCCTGTTTCTGGTGGTTCACCTAGAAGCCGTCAAACTAGACCTGAGGGGTCTCCCCAAGAGCGAGCTGCCACCCTTCAAGGAAACGCTGATGTCGGGCTTGCACTTCCTGATGCCCATCGTCTGGCTGCTCTACGAGCTGGTAGCTCTGCAGCACACCCCCTCGCGCTCGGCGCTCAACTCGATGTTCTTGCTGATGGCGCTGATGTTTTTCCAGTTCGCGCTCAAGAACAAGATGCAGCTGCTACTGGCCTCTGCCATCACTTTCGTGCTGGCGGTCTTCTTTTATCTTGCGGGCGTTCCCGGACTGCAACACCACCAGCTCATGCTCAGCAAAGGGGTGTTCATCGAGTTCAAGCACCTGGACGTGATGTACACCTCGATTTTGGTACTACTGGTAGGGATAGCCATCGTAGCCGCCTATAGTAAAAAGTTGGGCGTCAAGCTAGGCGAAACGCTCAAGCTCTTCATCGTAGACGTGCTGGCGGGCCTGGAAGCAGCGGGCCGCAACATGAGCACCATCGCGGTAGCCACCGCCGCCGCCGGCATCATCGTGGGCATGGTCGCCATCACCAACGTCGGCTACGGACTGACGCAGATAGTAGAAACGATCTCCGCGGGCAACCTCCTGATCGCCCTATTCATCACCATGCTCGCCTCCTTGCTGCTCGGTTTGGGCCTGCCGACGACCGCCAACTACATCGTCATGGCTTCGCTGGTCGCTCCCGTGCTCAAGCACATCGCCGAAACCCACGGCCTGGACGTGCCGCTAGTGGCCATCCACCTCTTCGTCTTCTACTTCGGTATTCTCGCCGACGATACCCCGCCCGTCGGCCTGGCGGCGTACGCAGCCGCAGCCATTGCCCGCAGCGACCCCGTAAAAACTGGATTCCAAGGTTTCGGATATGACATGAGGACGGCGCTGCTGCCCTTCGTCTTTATCTTCTATCCGCAGCTGCTGCTGCTGAAGCTAAGCAGCCCCTTAGAGGGGTTATGGGTGGTCATCACCGGCTTCCTGGGAATGACCTTCTTCGTCATCGGCAACCAGGGCTACATGCTTACCCGCATGAGGGGAGTAATCGGCTGGACCGCGCGAATAGTGATGATGGTGGCGGGGTATCTGCTGCTTACCTCCAGCCTGAAGAACGACGCCATTGGCATCGTGATATTCGTAGCCGTCTACCTCTGGCAGCTGTGGGAAAAGAAGCGGCAACAGGCCGCCGCCGCTACGATCTGATCGTTTTTAGACGTTCATAGAACAGGCCGGGGAAAACCTCCGGTCTGTTCTATGATTGGATGGATGGTCCTGCAAGGAGCGCGGCTCACCACGACCAACCTCGACGAAGACATCGGCTTCTTTCAGTTGTTGGGCCTGGCGCTGGCCGAAATGGAAGAAAACCGCGCCCTGCTGGTACCCTGTTGTGGACCCCACTTGTCGCTAGTGAGGGGCGCGGGCACCGAACTAACGGCGGTATTCAGCGGTATGGGCCCCAGGGTGGATTTGGAAGGCAACCCGCTCTTTTATGAAGCGCCCGCTGCAGACCTCACCACTAAAGGACAAGCGCAGCCACCCAAACCCCTATATCCGGTGGTAGACCTGCACTCCAGCATAGAATGGTATACTCGTCAGCTAAAACTAAGCGAGGTTTTTCTCGACGCGCCCACGCAGTGGGCGGAGTTGCAAGACGAACGGGGCGGGCGAATCATCTTGTCTTTCACTCCTGATCTTGATACCCCGGCCATGCTGGTATTGCCGGTCGCCGACGCTGCCGCGGAGGTCGAAAGGCTGCGCGAGTTCGAGGTCTCCCCAGCGCAAGCGCGCCAACTGTCCTGGGGGAGGATCGCCGCTTATCGCTCCCCCGGCGGACTGGCGGTGCTATTACAGGAGCTACATTAGTAGAAGTGTTTGTTGAGCTTGCGCAGGTGTTCGCTAAAAGTACTGCTGAGGTAGAGCTTGCCGCCGGCGTGAAAGAAATAGAAATAAGGCAGACCGTTCTTGCCGAGGCGCTCGGCGTGCAAAACAGCCAGCAGGGCGGCGGCGCCGGGGTTGCAGATGGGCCCCGGCGGCAACCCAGGTTTTTTGTAAGTATTATAGGGCGCGTCTACGTCAAAGTCGCCCGCGCGGCGATCGAGCTCCTGCGGTTTTTTACCCAACGCATAGGCGACGGTAGGGTCGGACTGCAGCATCATCCCGGCGTCCAGGCGGTTGAGGAAAACGCCCGCTATCCAGGGCATCTCCTGTTCCGATCCGGCCTCGGCCTGTACCAGCGACGCCAGAGTCACCCACTCGTGGACGGTCAGTTTCAACTTCCTGGCGGCCTCTTCACGCTTAGGCGTAACCTCCCTGGCGAAACGACGCAGCATCACCGCAACGATCACCTCGGGGCTGGCGCCCTTGGGCAGATCGTAGGTATCCGGGAAAAGGTAGCCTTCGAGCGAAGGCCCCGCAACGTATGGCGGCGTCCATTCGGCAGGGGGGTGTTCTACGATTCGCAAAAAGCCGGCACCGTCAAAACCCGCCTCATTGAGGCGCTTGGCGTAATCGACCGCCCGCCAGCCCTCAGGGAAAAGCAGCCTGATCATGACCGGCGCCTTGCCGCCGGCTAGATCGTCTAGCAGCGCGGGGACGCCCTCGCCGTCCAATTTGTAGTAGCCGCTGTGAATCTTAGACGAGAGGCCGCGCCAACGGGCGTAAGCCGCGAAGGCGGAGGCCGAACGCAGCAGTCCGCTATTTTGCAGTATTCGCCCCACCGTACGCGCCCCCGCGCCCTTGGGTATCTCGACGATGGCGCTTGCGCCCGTGGGCCCTAGCAACCACGAAATCCAAGCGGCCGCGCCCACCGTCAGGAGAAGAAATGAGGCCGCCAGAAAAAACCAGCAGCGCCGTCGTGAGGAAGGCTCGCGCTTTTTCTCGTTGAGCTTGCCGCTCATCCTAGCCCCAGGTACGTTTCCAGGATGGCTATGGCCGCCGCCTCGTCGCGTCTGCCCTTTTCTTCGCGCTTGCTTTTTGGCAGGTGTGCCAAACGCTGGACCGCAAGGTATGTGGTAAAGCGTTCGTCGACGAACTCTAAGGGTATCCCCGACCTTTCCAGCTCCTTGGCGAAAGCGCGCACCTTGACGGCCTGCTTGCCCTCGCCGCCGTCGCTGTGCAAAGGCAGGCCGATCACGATTCTCTGCACACCCTCCTCACGCGCCAAGGCGACTATCCGCTCCTGATCGCGCTGGTTGCCTTCGCGCACGAGCCAGCCGCGTCCAAAGGCAAAGCCCTGCTCCTCTTCGGCCACCGCCAGTCCGATACGGACGTCTCCCACGTCAAGCCCCAACACCTTCACGAGACAATGCTATCAAAAGCAGGTTATACCCTCATTTGAGGGTATTCACGCAAGAATATACAAGCTAGAGTGGAGTTACGGAGCAGAAGCCCCTTATAGCATTGCTCCTCCATTTAGCGCAGATAAGCACCACCTCCTTTCCCGAAAAGAGCCCGGCAAAGCCGGGCTCTTTTCGTTAGCGAGAAGCCTTCAGCCGGCCAGCACTTCGTCCAGCGCGGCTATCGCCGCAGTGACGTCGAAGCCGCCGCCCTGGGCCAGCTGCGGTTTGCCGCCGCCGCGCCCGCCGGCGCGCTCCGCCAGCTTGCGAATCAGCTGGCCGGCGGCGAGGCCTTTCGAAACCGCCTCCTTGCTGACCTTGACTATCAAGGCTCCGTCCGCTCCTACCACGACGAGGTCGGCTTTGTTATTTTCCAAGAGCTCGTCGGCCGCCCGCCGCAGAGCGGCGGCGTCTAAGCCCGCGAGCTCAGCGGCAACGTAGCGCCACCCTCCGGACTCCTTGATGCGCGCAGTAGCCGAACCGTTCAGCTGAGCGCGCGCCAGCTGGGCGCTCAGCTTTTCCTGTTCGCGCTTGAGGTTCTTGATCTCCTGCTGCAACTTGGCCAAGCGCTGCGGCATCTCTTCGGGAGAGGCGCCCAGCTCGCGCGCTAGTTCGCTTTCACGATCCAGCGTCTGACGCGCGAAGCGCACCGCCGCCTCGCCGCTCAGAGCCTCCAGGCGTCGCACGCCCGCAGAGACCGCTTCTTCGGAGACGATTACGAAATACCCGATCTCGCCGGTGCGACGTACGTGGCAGCCGCCGCATAGCTCAAGCGAACGCACCTCGGTATCTAGAATCCCGCTGACGTCGGGGCTGCCTGCCACGCTGACGACTCTGACCCTCTGCCCGTACTTCTCGCCGAACAGCGCCATCGCCCCCATCTTTCTAGCCTCGTCCAGCGGCATATAAGTCCAGTTGACCGGGAAATCGGCCTGCACCCAACGGTTTACCAACAACTCCACGCGTCGTAGTTCTTCTTTGCTCAAGGGTGCGCCGTGGCTAAAATCGAATCGCAAGCGCTCAGGCGAAACCAAGCTGCCCGCCTGTCTAACGTGTTCCCCCAAGACCGCGCGCAGGGCGGCGTGCAAGAGGTGCGTAGCGGTGTGATTTTTCTCGGTGGAGCGACGACGCGGGTCAACTACCGCGCGAACGTTTTTACCGACCAGCAAGGTCCCTTCTTCGACTGTTACCTGGTGCAGGTGTAGGCCCTGCTTGCTCTTTTTGGTCGTCTCGACTCGAGCCCTACCGCCGGGCCACTCCAGGTATCCGCTATCGCCTACCTGCCCACCCCCCTCGGCATAGAAGGGGGTGCGATCTAGAACCACCAGACCCCAGCCGCCCGCAGGCAGCTCTTCGAGCTCGTCTTCTCCTTGCATTATCAGCAGTACCTGGCCTTCGTCTTCTAGGCGCTCATAGCCGCTGAACTCGGTCTCTCCGTGGTTCTCAAAAACCCTCTCCAGCGCCGGAGAACCAACCGCAAAAACGTCGCCGCTGAAGGCGCTGGCGGCCCGCGCTCTTTCCACCTGCCGCCGCATCGCTTCCTCAAAGCCTTGACGGTCTACTTTTACGCCGCGCTCCGCGGCTATTTCCTCGGTAAGATCCAGCGGAAAACCATAGGTATCGTGCAGGCGGAAGGCGTCTTCGCCGGAAAGAACGGCCCCCTCTTTGAGACCCGCCAGCAGCGCTTCCAGGCGGCGAATGCCGGCCTCGAGCGTCTCCAGAAAACGCGCTTCTTCCGCCCGCACCGCCGCGGTAACCTCTTCCTGGCGCTGGCGCATTTCCGGGTAAAAGTCGCTCAGCAAATCGGCCACCAACGTCACCAGCCGGTATATGAAGGGTTCCCTGACTCCCAGCAGGTAGCCGTGACGCAGCGCCCGCCTGAGCAGTCGCCGCACCACATATCCGCGGCCGGTGTTGGAAAAAGCGGCGCCGTCGGACAAGGCCGCCACCACCGCGCGCACGTGGTCGGCTATGACGCGGTGGCTGACGCTGACGGCGCCCTGATAGGCGACGCCGCTAATCTTGGCCACTTCGTCAATCAAGGGTCTGAACGTATCGGTATCGTAAAAGTCCGCCGCGTCCTGCAGTATCGCCGCTACGCGGTAGAGGCCCATGCCGGTGTCGATATTCTTTTGCGGAAGCGGTTGCAAAATACCCTCGCCGGGGATGGGGCCGGAACGGTTGAACTGCGTAAAGACCAGGTTCCAAATCTCCACGAAGCGGTCGCCCGAGCCGGTGTTGGGACCGCTCTCGTCGGGACTGCCAAAACCAGGGCCGCGATCGTAGAAGATCTCGCTACAGGGACCGCTGGGGCCGTTGGGGCCCTGGCTGATGGCGTTGGCGGGCCAGAAATTCTCGTCTTCGTCCCAGCGGCTGATGCGCTCTTCCGGCACGCCCACCTCGTCGCGCCAGATGGCGTAGGCTTCGTCGTCGTCTTTGTAGACGGTCACGTAAAGCCTCTCGGGCTCGAGGCCCAGCCAGCGGGAATCTGTGACGAACTCCCAGGCCCAGGCGATGGCTTCTTTTTTGAAGTAGTCGCCGAAAGAGAAGTTGCCCAGCATCTCGAAAAAGGTATTGTGGCGCGCCGTGCGGCCTACGTTTTCGATGTCGCCGACGCGCAGGCACTTCTGACAGGTGACCACGCGGCGGTGTTCCCCCTGGTGTCCGGGAAAAACCGGCTTGGCGCCCATAAAGTAGGGCTTCAGCGGAGCCATGCCGGCGACGGTAAAGAGAAGGGTCGGGTCGTCTTCGGGTATCAGGCTGAACGAGGGCAGGCGCAGGTGGCCCTTCTCCTCGAAGAAGCTCAGGTATTTTTCGCGAATCTCGGCGGTCGTCATCAAGCGGGATTATACCGCGGCTCTACTTTCTTTCACGCTCGCTGAGTTAAACTTCGCCTGTGGAGCTAATACGTCTTGTTTGGCGCAATCTGACCGCCCGTACAACCCGCAGTATTTTTACCTGGCTGGGGATAGCGGTAGCCACCGCGTCGATGGTTCTCTTCCTGTCTTTTGGCGAGGGGCTGCGTCAAGCGTTGGCGGTGGAGATGGGCAATATGGGACCGCAGATACGAGTGGTGGCGCAGGGCACCGACGCCTTCAGCCCGCCGCTGCCCGAGCTGCCGCCGGAAATGCTGGAAAAGATAAAGTATCTGGCGCCCGAGCTCGGCATCAGCAAGGTTATTCCCGCGGTGGTAATGTTCCGCGGCGGCTTCGACCCTTCGTCGAGTTTTTTATTTTACGGCCTGCCCGAAGGCGCTGATCCGCGCGACTTCTACCCCAAGGCGCAGGTGAGCGCGGGGAGGATAGACCCCCACCCCGACGGCGCCGTCGTGGGCTCTAAAAAGGCGGAACTCAATCACCTGCAACTGGGGAAACTCCTGCGCCTCAGTCACGACGTCAAGCTAAAGGTGGTGGGAGTGCTAAAACCCGCCAGCAGCATGATCGACAGCTTCATATTTTTGCCTCTAAAAACGTTGCAGAAGGTGCTGGGAACGAACAACTACGGCGTGTTTCTGATAAACCTGAAGCCGGGAGTCAAAGCCGACGAAGTAGCCCAAAAGCTGGAGGAAGCGATACCAGGGATAGACGCCCAAAGTAGCAGCGAAGCTCTCAAGTACGCCGAAAAAGCGATGCGCATAGGCGACCTCATACGCTTCGGGATAAGCCTGGTGGCGCTGGTGGTAGGAGGCCTGCTGGTAGCCAACACGGTAATGATGAGCGTCTACGAGCGAACCCGCGAGTTCGGGATAATGCGAGCCGTAGGCGCGCGACGTCGTTTCATTTTTTCGCTGGTGCTGGCCGAAGCCCTCTTCCTGGCGCTCGCGGGGGGCGCCGCGGGAGTGCTGGCGGGAGTAATAGGCTCGAGCGTCATCAACGTCTACACCCAGCACGCCGTAGGGCTGGCGCTCTCGGCCGTCACGCCGCGGCTGGCGCTCTTCGCCATGGGCATAGCCCTGGGGCTGGGGCTGCTGGCCGGTGTGCTGCCGGCGCGCAACGCCAGCCGCATCGCCGTGACCGAAGCCTTGGGGAGGATCTGATGTTAAAGGCCGAAAACCTCAGCAAGCACTACCTCCAAGGGGGGACTGAGGTCGTGGCGCTCGAAGACTTTAGCTACTCCTTTCCCGCCGGCGCGACCGCCATAGTCGGCCCCAGCGGCTCCGGCAAGACGACCTTGCTAAACCTGCTCGCCGGCTTTGACGTCCCCAGCCGGGGCAGGGTGGAGCTGGCCGGGGAACGGCTCGATGAACTCAACGAGGACGAGAGGGCCGCCGTCAGGCTGCGCCACGCCGGTTTTGTGTTTCAAAGCTGGAACCTCTTACCAACGCTGACGGCGCTGGAAAATGTGGCCTTTCCCTTGCTGCTTGCGGGGGTGGCCCGCGTCCAGCGCGAAGAGCGGGCCCAAGAACTGCTGAGCCGGGTAGGAGTAGCCGAAAGGGCGGAACACCGCCCCAACCAGCTCTCGGGGGGCGAGCAACAACGCGTCGCAATAGCGCGGGCGCTGGCGCTCGAGCCCGCGGTCCTCTTCGCCGACGAACCCACCGGTAATCTCGACTCCGCCTCAGGGAGAAAAGTGCTGGACCTGCTGCTTGCCCACGCCGGCGACGAGCGCCGGCTGGTGCTCGTGACCCACGACCTAGACGTCGCCTCTCACGCTCAGCGCATCCTTCACCTGCGCGACGGCAGGCTAATCGATATCGAAAAAAGCGGCTAACCTAGCGGCCCCGGCTCCACTACCTTATCCTTATCCTTGGCGCGGTACATGCGAGTATCGGCCATTATGAGCAGTTCTTCCGGAGTTCTAGCTTCCTGAGGAAAGGCCGCCGCGCCAAAGTTGCCGCTAATGCAATGGTCGGCTAGGCAAACCTCGCTTATCGCGGCGGCAAAGCGGGTTGCGGCCGCTACGGCCCCTTGTAAATCTACGTGCGACAGTATCACCGCAAACTCGTCACCACCCCAGCGATAAATGCGATCACCGCCCCTGACTAAATCTGCAACTACCCTGGCTATCTTGCGAAGAGCCTGATCGCCGGCTGCATGCCCCAGATCATCGTTGATTTTCTTGAATCCCTTCAAGTCAAAGATAAGTAAAGATAATGGATAGCCATAGCGCTCAGCCATGGCGCAGTTCGCTTTCAGGTCCTCTTCAAAAGCCCTGCGGTTGGCCAGGCCGGTGAGCGGATCGGTGCGCGCGGCGCGCTGCAGTAGATTGCGGTAGCGCTGTTCATGCAGAAGCATGGCGGCTTTCTGCACGAAAAGGCGGCTGGCGTCGAGCGAATCCTCGTCAAAGGCCCTGGGGTCTGAAAAGGAGTCTACATTCAAAACCGCCAAGACCTCTCCCTGGTAGATGATGGGCAGGCAGATATTCGACATTATTTCGTGCACACGCCCGGCCTCGCCAATGATTTTTCGCGGTGCGGTCTTAAAGCTGATAGCGGTAAGGTCGTCCACTTCGCGGGATATCAGGCGCGGCTCCCCTTGCCGCCAGTTCTCAGCACCCGCTCCATACCAAGAGTCGGCGATATCTTCTAGCGAGTATCTTACGTTCCGCAACTCATAGAGGTCGTAACCGATCGCGGCTTTATAGACGAAGTTATCGCCATCCCTAACCAACAAGCTGCCGGCCTCTCCCCCCGGAATGAGCCTTACCGCCTGCGCCATCAAGTGTTCATAAGCCTCTTCCAGCCTGGAGCCCAGTACCTCCCTCTCCAGCAATAGCAAGGCGTCCAGGCGTTCGCGAACTATGTACTGCTCCGCTATCAAACCAAGACCGCGCCCCACCATAGCCAAAAATTCTCTTTCCTCCCGGCTCCAGCGCCTGACATTGTTGTCCTGCAAAACTAGTATCATTCGTGCGCGCCGCTCTCCCGATAAGGGCACGTATGCCAGCGAGCGGACGCCCTCCTGATATACGCTCTCTACCCTCATGTCAAACGAACCGTAGTCGTCGACAAATAACGGCTGGCGCGTTACATAGCTGCGCCAGGTGCCGCCCCAACCCGATGGAAGTCCGTCCAGCAAGAGCTTCCTCTCAGCCTTAGGCACATCGCCGACGCTCACCAAAGGTTCAAAGCGGCCCTCTCTAAATATAAGGATCATTCCGGCGTCCACCCGTAGAGTCGGCAACAAGAGAGTGATCACCCTCCGGGCCGCTTCCTGCAGCGTCTTCCCAGAAGCCAAAATCTCCATCAAACGCCCGAAGAGACGGGCTTCGGCGTTCTCTCGCAGACGGCCGTACATCAGACACATCAAACCGCCAAACGCTTTCAAGAGCTCCTGCTCGTCTTCATCAAGCTGCAGCGCTGCCGCGAAGACAAAAACATACTCCCGGCAGAGCGGAGCAATAAAAAAGCCTCGCTGGTAGAGCGGGCTGTCCTGCTCCAGCGCGCGCTGCATCAAAGAATGCGGCACGGTTATATCCGCGTCCCCGGCGACGGCTTGGAAGTCGGGTTCGCCGCATCGCCACAGTGACGCCTTGCCTATCTCCTCGACCTCGAATAAAGCGGGCAACGACGAGAGAAGTTCGTTCGCATCGCGGTAGGCGCCGGCTCTTTCGGAAGCCCGCAAAACCGCCCGCAAGAGTGTGCGCAAGCTCTTGCGGCGATTTTCCTGCGACTTTGAGCGCGCGATCTTGCCAACTAAATACAAGATGGCTAAAAGCAGCGGCAAAAGCGACAGCGATAGCCAATCCCAAGAAATCAAGCCGCTAGCAGCCATTGCAAGGCCAACCTGAGAAACCAGTAGCATCAACGCCGCTAACGGACGCAACGGGAATACCCTGCGCCCGCGAGCACTATTCATCCAACGTATTTTATCAGAAATCATACCTTGTATAGCTGCGAATTAAGTTCACCACCCCAGCGAGGGCGCTGGCTACCGTCGGGGCGCAGAATGAAGGCGTTTACGTCGTCCTGCAGCTGCTTTTTAAGTAGGGCTACGATAGCGCCCCTGTCGGCGGCGGAAACTATCGGAAAGAACGCCTCCAAGCGACGATCAAAGTTACGCTCCATCCAGTCGGCGCTGCCCGCCCATACCTCCCAGCGTCCCGCCGCCTGGAAAGCCGCAATACGGGCGTGTTCAAGGAATCTGCCCACTAAGCTGACCGCCTTGAAGGAAGGAGAAACCCTAGTTAACGTCGAACGTACTACAAGCTGAACCCGCGCTCCCTTCTTGGCGCTATCGCGCAGTGCCGATAGCAGCTCCTCGTCTGTAAGGTGGTTGACCTTGATTATGATCCTTCCTCCGGCTTTGGCGGTAGCCGCAATTTTGTCGAGAAAGTAGCGCCGCGCCCTCCCGCAACACAATAGAGACTTAAGCTGCGGCTCCTGACCCAGTGCCAATGCGTCAAAATAGCTGGCGACGTCGCTGGTAAGCTTGGAGCGGCTGGTGAAGTAGGAAACATCGCTGTACAGCCTGCCGTTTTGCAGGTTGTAGTTGCCGGTGCCCAGGTGGGCGAAGTCGCCGTGGTCGGACTCCACCAGCATCAGCTTGGCGTGCACTTTTTTGCCAGGGGGGTAATCTAGTACTTCCACACCATGCCCCTCTAGGTGTAACCGCCAGTAAAGATTTATCAGCTCGTCAAAACGAGCGCGCCCTTCCAAGAGCACCTCAACGCGTTTACCGCGGTCGGCCGCCGCCATCAGCGCGTTCATTATGGGATTGTCCTCTCCCACGCGGTAGAGCGTCGCGCGAATGCGATATACCGCTGGGTCCTGCGCGGCCGCCTCGGCAAAGCTCACCACTTGGCGGTAATCATCAAGAGGATGATAGAGCAGCATGTCGCGCCGTTGCAGGTAAGCAATGGGATCGGCGCTGAATCCTCGCCTCTTGCGAAAACGCAGCGGCTTGAAATGAAGATCTGGACGCTGTAGGGCCGCCAGCTCGAAGAGCAGGCGCAGGTCTAGCGGCGGAGGCAGCTCAAATACCTCCTCTTCTAGTAGCCCCAGGGTATGCGCGATGGGGTGCTTCCAGGGAAAGCCGCTCTCTACTTCCAAGCGGCTGGGGTGGCCGTCGAGGCGGGCTTCCAAGGCCAAGGGCAGCTCTTCCCAGTCGAGGCGCTGCGCTTCCAGCTGCGCAATGCGGGTCAGGCGCATCTCGTACATTGGCATCGGCGTGGGCAAAAACAAATCGCTGCGCCAGCGGATGAGGGCGCCCAGCCTTACGAACGCGCCGCTACGCCCCGGCACCTCCAGGAAACGCTTTTGCATGGGCTGGCGCAGCAGATAGCGCAGGTGCTTTTTGCCCGCGGCGAAGTAAAGAGCCCGGGATGAGAGGTTGTTTATGGCTGCAGGGTCCAGCAAGTCGGTGCGGGGGGCGACCTCCTCGGCAAGGTAAGCGCCGAAGTAGCGTTGCTCCGTAGGGCTCAGCTCTGAAGGCCGCAAAAGCCGTATGCCGGCGCTCTCCAGATCCGGCTTGAGTTTTGCGAACTGCCGCGCTGCGGCTGCAACGTAGCCGGCGATTTCTTGCAGCAACTGTAAGTAGTCTTCTGGCGGCTTCTCGGCGCTGCGCGACTCCAGAAACAAGCGATAAATGCGCGCTGAAAAGAACTCGTCGGTGTTATTGGCGAAGATGGCGATGTATTTTAGCTTTTCCAATAAAGGGACGTCGCTGCGACGGGTAGTTTGCAACACCCGCCAGTTAAATAGGAACCAGGAGCGTTCGCGGCTGAGTCTCATTTCTTCTCTATCCTACCCGCGCGGTAGGCTGAGGTATGGCGCTAACTGGCATAGTAGACGTCGGCTCTGGCACCGCCCGACTGGTGGTCTTCGAGCATCATAAAGATTCCTGGTACCGGCTGGTGGACGAGATGCGCGAGCCCGTCAGACTGGGCTCGGGCGTGGCGGCCAGCGGCAAACTAAGCGCTGCGGCGATTGAGAGGACGCTATCGTTTCTCAACGCCGTACGCGATTACACCACAATTCTCGGGGTGGACGAGGTAGCCGCCTACGCTACCAGCGCGGTACGGCGGGCCAGCAATAGCGAAGAGCTGCTAAGCCGGGCGGAAAAACTAGGGCTGCCCCTCAAGGTGCTGAGCGGCGAGGAAGAGGCGCGCTTTGGCGTGCATGCGGTTCTTGGAGGGTTCTCGCTGAGCGACGCCTGGGTCATGGACCTGGGTGGCGGCAGCGCCCAGCTGAGCCTCATGCAAAAGCGCAGTTTTACCTTGGGAAAGGCCTACCCATTGGGCGCAGTGCGCCTCAGCGAGCGCTTTTTTAGGCACGATCCGCCCAAAGCGCGCGAGGTGAAATCTCTGGAACGAGAGGTGCGCCAGCAACTGGCGTCACGCTGCAAGAGCATTGCGGACAGCGGCCTGCCGCTGGTGGCCATGGGAGGAACCGTGCGCAATTTAGCCCGCGCCGTGCAAAGACACAAGCGCTACCCGCTGGAAAGGCTGCACGGCTACTTCTTGCGGCGGGACGACTTGGAAGAGCTCAGCGAGCGGCTTGCCCGCAGCAACAGCTCACAGAGGCGGCGCGTTCCGGGTATCTCGCCGGACCGCGCCGACGTGATTTTGGCGGGCGCTCTGGTATACCGCACGCTCCTCGAAGAAGCGGATCTGCCGGGACTTTGGATCTCGGGTTTTGGCATACGTGAGGGAGCGTTTTTCGATCGTTTTCTACCGGCCGATTTTACTGCGGACGACGTCGCAGAGCTTCACCTGCGCAACCTGGAAAGCCGGTTCAAACAACCGCAGCGCCACGTCGCCAGCGTTCGCCGCCTGGCGCTGGCGCTCTTCGACGGCTTGCAGCGGCTTCACTGGCTGGGAGAAGGCGAAAGAAGGTTGCTCGACGCCGCCGCGCGACTGCACGACATCGGCTTGATGATAGACTTTTACGACCACCACAAGCACGGTTCTTACTTGCTGCAAAACCACCTGCTGGCGGGCTGGAGCCACCGCGAACACGCCCTCTTGTCGCTGCTGGTCCGCTACCACCGTAAAGGCAAACCCAGCGCCGGCGCGCTGCGCTCCCTCATGCGAGAAGGCGACGAGGCATTACTAGGAAGGCTGGCGGCGATACTGCGCCTAGCCGAGCACCTGGAGCGCGCCCGTAGCGGGCGAGTCCGTGGTTTAGAAATCGCGATAGAGGAAGATGCGGTAACGGTGCGGCTCGTCGGCTCTGAAAATCTCTGGGTCGAATTGTGGGAAGCCCGCAAAGATGCACGGCTCTTCAAGAAGTTTTTCGGCCTGCCGCTTAAGCTAGTTGCGGCAGGGCAGCCGCTTTAGCAGCGCCGGGGTGAGGACGAAACGCAAGCGCGGCTCTGGCGAGAAGGATACCGCGTAAAGGCCAGACTTCTTGAAAGCAAAGGACTCGGCGAACTCTGCGGAACCGGCCAGCAAGGTGGCGCTAATGCGGCTGAGCGCGGGCTCGTGGCCTACAACGGCCACCGCCTGCCCTTCTATCAGTATCTTTTCCCGTAGAAAATTCTCGTCCCAATCTTGCGCCAGCTTTTCTTCTTCGACGACCACCTGAGCCAGTGGCGCCAAAACCGCCGCGGTCTGGCGCGCGCGCGCCAGGGGGCTGGTCCAGAGAACCTGGTACTCGATCTTCAATAGACGCAGGGCTCGTAAAAGCCGCTCTGCCTGGCGCATGCCCGCCGGCGTCAGCAAGCGCTCTGCGTCTGGTAGGTCGGAGCGCCTCGACTGGGCTCGAGCGTGACGAATGAGGTGTATCTCCGTCATTAGCCGAACCTCCCCGTTATGTAGGCTTCGGTACGCTCGTCAGTGGGGTTTGTAAAGATTTTATCGGTGGGACCGTACTCAATCATGTCGCCATTAAGAAAGAAAGCGGTGTAATCGGAGACGCGCGCCGCCTGCTGCATGTTGTGTGTGACGATTACGATTGTCACCTCTTCCTTGAGCGTCGCCAGCAGGTCTTCTATGGCCTGAGTGGAGATGGGGTCCAAGGCGCTGGTGGGCTCGTCCATCAGTAGCACTTCCGGCTCCACCGCCAAGGCGCGGGCTATGGAGATGCGCTGCTGCTGCCCCCCGGAAAGGCCCACGGCCGGTTCGCTAAGGCGGTCTTTGACCTCGTCCCATAAGGCGGCTTGCTTGAGAGAACGCTCGGCGACCTCCATGAGCTTATCGCGGTTGTTCACGCCAACGAGCTTGAGGCCAGCGACGACGTTGTTGAAGATGCTCATCGTCGGGAAGGGGGTGGGCCGCTGGAAAACCATTCCGACCCGCCGGCGAATTACCACCGGGTCCTTGTCGGCGGCGTAGATATTCTCGCCGTCGAGCAAAACTTCTCCCTCGATGCGGACGATGGGGTTGAGGTCGTGCATGCGGTTGAGGGCCCGCAGATAGGTCGTCTTACCGCAGCCGGAGGGGCCTATCAGGGCGGTGATCTTTTTGTCGTACATAGGCAGGCTGACGCTGCTGACGCCGGCCTTTTGGCCGTAAAAGACGGTAACCTCTTTGGTTTCCATGCGAACGTTTTCCACTTACCCCTCCACTCCTAACGGCGCGTCGCGCGGCGCGCCAGAAAATTAGTCAGCATCAGCAGCAAAGCCAACAGCAAAGCCGCCCCCCAGGCCTGCCGAATCCAGTTCTCGTATGGCGAAATGGCGTAAACGTATATTTTCAGCGGCAGGCTGTCCATCGGCTTGAACGGACTCAGCGAGAGGAACTGGTTGCCAAAGGCGGTAAAGAGCAGCGGCGCCGCCTCGCCCGCAGCGCGCGCCAGCGCCAGCAGCAGGCCGGTTATTATCCCCCCCTTGGCCGCTGGCAGAATCAAGCTGAGGGTTACCCGCCAGCGCGGCAGCCCCAGCGCCAGGCCGGCCTCGCGTAGCTCCCAAGGCAGGAGCTTAAGTACTTCCTCGGTGGAGCGCATGATGATGGGGATCATTAGTATCGCCAGGGCCACCGAGCCCGAAAAGGCCGAGAAGCCGCCCATGGGGACCACCACTATTACGAAGGCGAAGAGGCCCATGAGTATGGCCGGTATGCCGCCGAGAACGTTGGCCACCATGCGCAAAGGATTATTGAGGGGGTGGTCGGGAAACTCGGCCATCAACACGCCCCCGGCCAAACCCAGCAAGCCGCCCATCGCCAGCGCCATTATGTCGATGATGAAAGTGCCCGCTATCGCTGGCAGCATGCCGCCGCCGCCCTCGCCGGGAGGCGCGGGCGCTTTAGTGAAAAAATTGAGGTCGAGAGCGCCTATGCCTTTGACGAAGACGTACCCGAGTATAAAGAGCAGCGGCAGGAGGACGATGATAGTGCCCGCGAAGACCAGGCTCACCATTACCCTGTCACGCAGATAACGACGACGCAGGTTCACTTGCGACCCTCCCCGGCGGTCATGCGCCTGAGAATGTAGTCGGCTATAAAGTTGACCAGTAACGACAACAAGAACAGCAAAAAGCCTATCGCCAAGAGGCTGGACATCTGCAAGTCGCCGGTGGCCTCGGTAAACTCGTTGGCGATGACGCTGGCCATAGTAGCCGCCGGGCCAAAGACGCTGAACGGCAGCTGGTGGCCGTTGCCTATCATCATGGTCACCGCCATCGTCTCGCCTATGGCTCGAGCCAGCGCCAGAATGACGCCGGCGAATATCCCGCCGCGGGCGTAGGGTAACACCACCAGGCGCACCACCTCCCAGCGGGTAGCCCCCAGGGCGTACATGGCTTCGCGCTGAGAGCGCGGCACCAGCTTGATGGCGTCGCGCGCCAAGGAGGAAGAGTAAGGAATTATCATCAGCGACAAAACCAAAACCGCCGACATCATGCCGATGCCTGTCGGCGGGCCCAACACCGTCAAGAGCCAGGGCGCTTTGGTAATTGCCCAGGTAAAGAACGGCTGCTCAATGTAGTTGCGCAGCATGGGAATCAGCACGAAAATACCTAAGAGGCCGTAGACAACGCTCGGCAACGCCGCCAGCAGGTCCACCAAGTAGGCGATTATCTCTCCTAGCCAAGGAGGGGTGTACTCGGCGATGGCTATCGCCGCGGCCAAGGAGGGGACAAAAGAAATAGTCAGCGCCAGCGCGCTGGTGATGACCGTTCCCAGCAGGAAGGGCCAGGCCCCGAACTGCCCCTTGACTGCGTCCCAGGAGCTGGAGGCTATGAAGCCGCCAAATCCGAAGTGGTGAAAGGCCAGGGCGCCGCCGGACCACAGTTCCCAGGCCATGAGAGCCGCGATCAGCAGCACCGCTCCGCCTAGTATTACCAGGAACCAGGTAAACAAGACGTCGCCCAGTCTTCCGTGCATCCGCTCTAGCATCTCGCCCTCTTTCGCAGCGCAGGGTTGCCGCTATAGCGGCAACCCTGCCACGTAGCTATTACTCAGGCTAACGTACCGGTTTCCCTTGGTAGCGAAGGGTGGCCAGGTTGGCTTCGCTTATCTTTACGGCCACCTCGGGAAGACCGGCGTAGAGTAGCTTTTCGTTGTACTGCTGGCCGTCGTGGATTACCCACCAAACCAGGTCGGCGACCGCTTTGGCCTCGGCGGCCGACTTGACGGCGTGGTCTTTGTCGAGGTCGCGGTAGAGCAACAGCCAGGTAAAGCTGGCGATGGGGTAACCCTCGGGAGCGGGGGTATTGGTGAGAGAAACGCGGGTATCCTGCGGGAAGTCTTTCAGGTCGGCGGCGGCCTTGACGCTCTCCAGGCTGGCCAGTACGAACTTGCCGGCCTTGTTCTGTACGGCGCCGAACTTGATGTTGTTCTTGATGGCGTAGATGAGCTCGGTGTAACCGATGGCGCCGGGAGTTTGGCTGACCAGACCGGCCACGCCCTCGTTACCCTTGCCGCCCAGGCCGACGGGCCAGGAAACGCTCTTACCCTTGCCTACCTTTTCTTTCCACTCGGGGGACACTTTGGAGAGGTACTCGGTAAAGATATAGCTGGTTCCCGAGCCGTCGGAGCGGTGCACCACGGTAATGGGCAGAGGCGGCAGTTTCACGCCGGGGTTGAGCTTGGCGATAGCGGCGTCGTTCCACTTCTTTATCTTGCCCAGGTAGATGTCGGCTATTACCTGGCCGCTGAACTTGAGGGTGTCGCTGACGCCGGGGATGTTGTAGCTAGGCACGACCGCGCCCAGAGCGGTGGGCACGTGGATTACTTTCGTGCCGAACTTTTTCTCGAACTCGGCGATTTTATCGTCGCTCAGGGGGGCGTCGCTGGCGCCAAAGTGCACCGTCTGCGCGAAGAGTTGGCGGATGCCGCCACCCGAACCGATGGATTGATAGTTGACTCGAACGCCGGTCAACTTGTTGTACTCGCTGAAATACTTGGCGTAAAGCGGGTACGGGAAGCTGGCGCCGGCTCCGTTGAGCGATACGTTCTGCGCCGCGGCGAAGGCGAACAGGCCAAACAAAACTATAAGAATTTTTTTCATCTCACTCCTACCTCCAAGGGTATTGTCTGGCCGCTTTGTCATCGCCGTGTCAGCGGCGCTTAACCGTCCAGCTTTCCGGTCAGCCAGTAGAAAACGCGCTCGGCGATGTTCTCCAGGTGGTCGCCCAGGCGCTCATAGCTGCGCGCCACCCGCATTAGGGTGAGAGACTTGGAGATGGTGCGCGGGTCTTCGATCATGTAAGTCAGCAGCTCGCGGGTAATCTGCTCAAAAAGATCGTCTACGTCGTTGTCGGTCTCTAGGATCTCTTGCGCCGCCTGCAGGTCGCGTTCGGCAATGGCTTTGGCCAGTAAGTCGAGCATGCGCTCGAGCCTCTCCGCCATCTCTCCCAAGATGATGTACTTCTTCAGCGGCGCTTCTTGCGCCAGCGCCAGCGCGTCTTCGGCGACGTGCGCAGCATAGTCGCCGGCGCGCTCCAAATCGGTGAGCGCCTTGAGGACAGTAGCCAAAAAACGCAGGTCGCCGGCCACCGGTTGCTGCAACGCTATTACCGAGAGCACCGTGTTTTCGATCTCTAGTTCCAGCTCGTCCACGCGCTTGTCGGTGGTTATTGCTTCTTGCGCTTTCTCTACGTCCTGCTTGAGCAAGCCCTCACTGGCGAGTTGCACCTGTTCACGCACCAGGCTCGTCATCTGCAAGAAATCATCGGTTATCTTCGTTAGTTCGGACTCCAAAGTTTTCCGCACGCTTCTCCTCCTCCTCGCTTACTTCCCGCGAAAGAACCACCCCAAACACGTTTTTCTCGCCGACTCTAGCGGCGTAAGCGTCGCCCCCCCAGGCGCGGGCGATACGTCGCACCAGCGCCAGCCCCAAGCCGCTGCCGCGCACCCCGGCGGCGTGGACTCCTCGCTTACCGGGAATGAAAATCTTCTGGTAGTCCGCCAGCGGCGCGCCGCGGTCGGCGACCTCCAGCAGCAGCCGCCCGTCTTTTGTGCGCGTACGCACCTCTATCGGCGGCTTGCCGTACTTGAGGGCGTTTTCCACCAGGTTGACCAGAATCTGGTAGACGCGGTCGCGCTCGTGGCTGATGGGATGGGGGGTATCCCAGCGTAGCCGCGCCGCCCCCGGCAAGAGGTGCGCCAGCCTGGGGGCCAGCTCGCTGACCAGCCAGGCTTCCCGGCTCTCGCGGCCCTGGCCCGCCAGCAAACGCAATAGCCTCTCCGCCTCGTCCCGCGCCAGCTCCAGCGCCCGTCGCCTCTCCGCCTCGGGCATGTCGCTCTGCAACAGCTCCAAAAGTCCCGCCAGCCCGGCTACCGGCGTACGCAGCTCGTGCATCAGCTCATGCCTTTCTTCTTCCAACTGGCGGCGGCGCCGCTCTGACTGGCTGACGTCTCGCAAATAAAGCCGTCCTTCGCGGCCCCAGGCCCGCAGAATGCGCCCGTTGAGTTTTAGGTCCTCCGCGCCGCCGCGCTGCAGCAGGCGCGCCAGTCGGTGGTGCCTGAGAGCCAGCACCGGCGGCTTGCCTTCGGCCAGCTCAACCTCGGCGCCTATCATGCGCGCCGCCGCGGGGTTGAGGTAGTAGACCACCCCTTCCCGCAGCAAAACCAGCCCCAGCTCGGCTTCGTCCCAGGCCTCGCGAAAGGCGCTCACTGCGGCACCTCAAATGAGTAACCGCGTCCGCGCACCGTGCGGATCCAGCCGCTGCCCAGTTTCTCGCGCAGCTGCGCTACGTGCTGATCCACCGTCCTAGGCGTGCCCAAGTAGTCGCCGCCCCAAACGTCGTCTAAGAGGGTGTCGCGGTCGTAGACCCGGCCCGGGTACTCGGCCAAACGCACCAGCAGGTCGAACTCGCGCCTGGTCAGCCCCACCTCGTCGCCGCTGAGCCTGACGCGCGCCCGCTCCACGTCTATCTCCAGCTCGCCGCGGCGCATGACGCCGCCGACAGAGGTGCGCCGCAGCAAGGCCAGCACCCGCGCCTGGAGCTCGGCCAGCGAAAAGGGCTTGACCATGTAATCGTCCGCTCCGCTCAAGAGGCCTTCCACCCTGTCGCCTTCGGCGGCGCGCGCGGTGAGCATCAGCACCGGCAACTTTTCATAAGCGGGGGTGCGGCGTAAACGCCTGAGGAAGGAAACGCCGTCTTCGTCGGGCAGCATCCAGTCGAGCACCAGCAGGTCGCAAGACTCGAGCATCTCCCAACCGGCGCGCGCCTCGGCCGTAGCCAACACCTCGTGGCCGGCCCGCCTCAGACCGTGTTCGATGGTAAATCGCAGGCTGGCCTCGTCTTCTATCAGGAGAACCCTCGCCATCACTTGATTGTATTAGTAACGAGTCAGCAGAACGTCAAGAACCGCCTATCGCCACCCGCTCCTCCCAAAGACTGCACATGGCGCGCTTGATGAACGCCCCCGCCAGCAGGCGCTCGCCGCGGTAGAGGGCCAGCGTCTGGCCGGGGGTAATGGCGAACTGCGGTTCCTCAAAAACCAGGCTCAAGACGCCTTTCTCCAGGTCCAGACTGCTCAGACGCGCCTTCTGCGCGCTGGCGCGGTAGCGCACCTGCGCGCTTACCTCCCCTTCCAGTTCGCCGGCGTCGGCCAGCAGGTTAAGCCCCTCGGCCTCAAGCCCTCTCCACAGCACCGCTTCCCGCGGACCCACCACCACCTCGTTACTGGCGGGTCTGACCTCCACCACGTAGCGCTCCAGATGGCTGCGCCAAAGACCCAGACCGCGGCGCTGCCCCACCGTGTAAAAGGCCGCACCGGCGTGCTCGCCTATCACCTCGCCGCTGGCCAGGTCGAGCAGCGGCCCCGGGCGCGCCTCGAGCCGCGACGCCAAAAAGTCCTTGAACTTGCCCTTGACGAAGCAGATATTCTGCGACTCGCGACGTCGCGCCGAGGGCAGACCCAGCGCCAGCGCCAGCTGGCGCACGGCGGCCTTGCTGCTCTCGCCCAGCGGAAAGCGCAGACGCGCCAGCTCCGCGCGGGATATGCGCCAGAGAAAGTAGCTCTGGTCCTTGGCGGCGTCCCGGCCGCGCCACAGCTCAGCGGCGCCGCGGCGCCGCGCGTAGTGGCCGCTGGCCACCAATTCGGCCCCGACGCTGTCGGCGTACCGCAGCAGCTCGGCAAACTTGATGGTGGCGTTACAACCCACGCAGGGGTTAGGGGTTTCTCCCGCGGCGTAAGCCTTGACCATGGGCGTCACCACGCGCTCGGCGAACTCGCCGCGTCTGTCCAGTATCTCAAAAGGGATGTCGAGGCGCCGCGCCACCTCGCGGGCGCTCTGCAAAGCTGAATCGTCTTCGCCTGCGTCGCTGCGCAGGTCCAGCATCGCCCCCAGCACCTGGTAACCCTGCCGCTGCAAGAGAGCGGCGGCGACGGAAGAGTCGACTCCTCCGCTCATGGCGAGTACGACCCTTTGCTTTTTGCGCAAGGGAACCCCGCTCAGGCGACCATGCCTTCCGCCGGCTGCCGGCCCGCGGCCAGCGCCGCCTTCGTGGAGGCGATGGAGACCTCTATCATATCGTCGTCGGGCTCGCGCACCGTCAGCATCTGGAACTGGAAACCCAGCCAGCGCAATAGGCGCGAGAAGGGATCGTTATGGCTGGAAGAAAAACGCAGTAACTCGAACGAAAGAGCGGCCACCAGCGGCAGCAGCGCGATCCTGCCTGCAAAGAGCCACCAGATGACGTCGGGGCGCGGCAAAAAGCTATAGACGGCTATGCTGGTTACGATGACGAAAGCGATAAAGGTGGTGCCGCAGCGGGGGTGGTACTTGGGCTGGTTGCGTACGTTCGCGACGGTCAGCTCGAGCCCCTTTTCGTAAGCGGCGATGGCCTTGTGTTCGGCGCCGTGGTACATAAAATAACGCCTGACGTCGGCGAAACGACCGATAAAGGCCAAATAGCCCACCAGCAAAGCCGCCTTGATGACGCCGTCGAGGGCGTTGTAGAGAAAGGGCCGCGCCGCGGCGTCCACCAGCAAACGTGAGGCGCCCGCCGGCAACAGCACGAACAACGCCACCCCCAGAACGCCGCTAACCAGCATGGTCAGGTAAAGCGCCCAGCCCGAAAGCTCTTCCTCGTCTTCGCCGGCCAGGCTGGCGCTGCGCGAGAGAGCGCGGTATGAAACCGCGAGAGCGTCTAGCAGAGCCACCACGCCGCGGATGAAAACCAGCTTGGTCCAGGGGTACTTCTCGTACAAAGAGGCCTCTTCGTGCCTCTCAACGTGTATTTCACCGCTGGGGAGCCTTACCGCCAGCGCCCAGGCGTCGGGGGCCTTCATCATTACGCCTTCCATTGCGGCCGAGCCGCCAATCTGCTTCATAAGAAGCATTTTGCCATGAAACGGTGAGCGTCGTATTGAAAGGGCGCGTGGTATGCTCTTGATTGCTATGGCTATCAGAGTAAAAACTACCCGTAGGAAGGTTTTCGAAACGGACGCCCAAACTCGAGTTATCGGCGTCCTAGGCGGAAGATTGAGCGACGAAGGCTCTCTACTGGACCGCGAGATGAACGGAGCCCTCAGCGCTTTCCTCAAGAAAAGCAAGTTTAAGGGAGAATTTGGAACCCACACAATCTACTCAAACGAAGACGTCCAGGTAGTCTTCTTGGGGCTGGGCAAACGGCGCGGCCACACCTTGGAGCAGGTGCGTCTGGCTGGGGTAAAGCTGGCGCAGCTGGCGGACTCTCTGGCGGCGCGCGAGGTGACCTGCGAGAACTTCCTGGCGGCGCGCCTCGGGAAAAAAGAAGCCAGCTACGCACTGGCCGAGGGTCTCTTGCTGGGCGGCTACCGCTTCGATAAGTACAAGGGAGAGTCTGCGGAGAGCAAAGTGCGCTTCGTCATCGCCCAAGGCTTTGGCCCGGCGGTGGAAAAGGCGCAACAGGTGGCGGCGGGCGTCTACCTGGCGCGCGACCTGGTAAACGAACCGCCCAACGTCCTCAACCCCGCCGAGCTGGCGCGTCGCGCCGAAAAGATGGCCCGCGCCGAGGGCTTGGAAGTACGGGTGCTAGGCCCCGCGGAGATTCAAAAAATGGGCATGGGAGCGTACTGGGCGGTGGCGCAGGGCTCGGCCAACGAGCCGCGCTTCATCGAGCTGGTATACAGGCCCAAGGGAGAGGTGAAGCGGCGGGTGGCGCTGGTGGGCAAGGGCCTCACCTTCGACACCGGCGGCTACTCCCTCAAACCCGCCGACTCGATGAAGACCATGAAGGGCGATATGTCCGGCGCCGCCGCGGTCTTGGGCGCCATGCAAACCATCGCGCGCCTGCAACCGCCGCTGGAGGTTCGCGCCTACGTCGCCGCCGCCGAAAACATGATCAGCGGCCACGCTTATCGCGTTGACGACATCATTCGCGCATTCAACGGCAAGACCATAGAAGTTCTCAACACCGACGCCGAAGGCAGGCTGACGCTGGCCGACGCCCTGGCCTACGCCTCGTCCCAAGAGCCCGAAGCGATCGTGGAGCTCTCCACCCTGACCGGTTCGTGCGTGGTGGCCCTGGGCAGGCAGATTGCCGGCCTCTTCTCCAGCGACGAACCCCTGGCTCGCGAACTGCAGAAAGCCGCGGCGGCGGCGGGCGAAAAGGTCTGGCAGATGCCCATGGAGGAAGACTACCGCAAACTGCTGAAGAGCGAGGTGGCGGACCTGAAAAACATCGGCAACCGCTGGGGCGGCTCCATTCAAGCCGCCCTCTTCTTGAGCGAGTTCGTCAGCGTCCCCTTTGTACATCTCGACATCGCCGGGCCGGCCTTCGTCGAGAACGCCGCCGACAACCCCCACGGCCCCGCCGGCGGCACCGGTTTTGGCGTACGCACTCTGGTCAGCTGGCTGACGAGCGACTGACGGCCGCCAGATGATCCGGGTAGTGCTGGTCGAGCCGCGCGAGCCGCGCAACGTCGGCGCGGCGGCTCGCGCCATGAAGAATTTCGGGCTCAGCGAGCTGGTGGTGGTGAACCCGGAGCGCCCGCTGGACGAATCGGCCTACCGCTTGGCTACCCGCGGCGCCGCCGACGTTCTGGACGGCGCCCGCATTACCGCCAGCCTGGACGAGGCCCTGCGGGACACGGTCTACGTCGTCGCCACCAGCGCCCGCGCCCGCGACTCCTACGCCGGAGAGGTCTATACCCCGCGCCAGGGAGCCCCACGGCTCTTGCAGATGAACGAGAAGGGTCCTACCGCCGTGCTCTTTGGTAGGGAAAACTTTGGCCTGTCTAACCGCGAAATGGACAGGGCCCACGCGGTGTGGCGCATTCCCACGGGGGGCTACTCCAGCCTCAACCTGGCGCAGGCGGTGTTGCTGGTGGGGTACGAGGTATTCCTGGCGGCCAGTAGTCCTCAGGAGGCGGCGCGCCCAAAACCGGCGCCGGCGCAGGAGTTGGAGCGATTTTTCGCCGACCTGGAAAGCTACCTGCGCGAAATACGCTATACCGACGACGAGCGCATGGCGGGCGCCATGCGCTCGCTGAGGCGCATGAGTCACCGCGCCCTTCTGAGCGTCAACGAAGTACGGCGCCTGCGCGGCGTGCTGCGGCAAAGCCGCTGGGCGCTGCGCCACAAGGACCGCGACGATGGCCGCTAAAGAAACAGCGCGGAAGGAAGGAGTCTTCAGCGACCTCTACGGCCGCGTGCGGCGCGCGCAGCAGATACTGCCCGTTTCGGTGGGGCTGCTGGTGGTGGGGCTCGAGTGGTGGCTGCAAACCCTGCCGGCCAGCAGGTGGCTCTTTTTTCTGCAGATATTTTTCTACGGCGTCGTCGGCCCGCTGATAATGTGGCTCACCCTCGACTGGATAGCCGAAGAAGTGCGCGAACGCGCCGAAGCCGAGGCCAAGCTGTTGCAGGCCAACCAACGCCTCAAAGCGCTGCGCGAGGTGCTGGGCAGGGCCGCCGGCACCGAGAACCTGGAAGAGGTCATCCGCGGCGTGGTCAACGCCCTTTCGGACGTGATGGGCGCCGACGCTTCGCTGGAGCTGGAGGGTTACCACTGGTCTACCCCTGACTTTTACACTCGCCCGGGGGCCGTAGCCAAGCGCTTCGAGCTGCGCCGCAGCGGCGGCCTGCTGGACATCATTTTGCCCGAGGCCGACGATGAATTTTTGGACCTGCTCATCAACGAGGTCGACAGCGTCCTCGAAGCCGCAAAAGCGCGCACTCGCGACGTGCTGACCCTCTTCGAGGTAGACGAAGCCCTCAAGGCCGAAGCCAACTTAGAAAAACTCTTGGGCGGCCTGCTGCAAAAGATCATAGACTGGGCCGGCGCCAGCGGCGGCGCTGTCTACCTGCTCGACTCCGACGGGGTGCTGCACCCCTGGGCCGAGTTGAACATGCCCGAACACGGCCACTCGTTCCTGCCCAGCGGCAGCTGGCGGGAGGCGCAGATTTTGCCGACCTTCGTAGAAACCAACCTGCTGGCCATCCCGCTCTTCGACAAGGAACCGGTGGGCGTACTGGTTCTGCGGGGCCGCGCCCGTCAGCTAAAGGAAGAGATGCCCTTTTTGCGCCTGCTGGCGCAGCAGGTGGCGCTGGCGGTGCGCAACGCTCAGGCCTACCTGCGCGCCGAAGAACTCGCCATCAACGAAGAACGCAACCGCATCGCGCGCGAGATTCACGACGGCATAGCCCAGGCGCTGGCCTTTATGGCGCTCAAGCTGGACCTTGCCACCCGGCTGCTGGAACGCGACCCCAAACGGGCTCAAGACGAGATCCAAACCGTCAAGCAGACCCTGCGGGCGCAGATCCGCGAGGTGCGCCGCAGCATCTTTGCGCTCAGACCCATAGACCTGGAGCGCTACGGGCTAATGCGCTCCATCGAGCGCTACGCCCGGGCGTTTGCCGAACAGGTGGGGCTTGGCATAGAACTCGACCTGCCGGAAACGGTCTCGCTGACGCCGGCTTCTGAGGTCGTCTTGTTCCGGGTATTGCAAGAAACCCTCAACAACACCGCCAAGCACGCCTCTGGCGAGCGGATATGGATATCGCTCAAGCCCCTGGGCGAGAAGGGCGCGGTCATCTCGATATGCGACGACGGCGTCGGCTTTGACCCCCAAGCGCCGCTGAGCGACGGCCTGGGGGGCTTCGGCATGTCGCAGATGCGTGAGCGGGTCGAGAGCCGCGGCGGCAGCTTTAGCGTCGAGAGTTCGCCGGGAAAGGGAACCTGCGTACGGGTAAAGCTGCCTTACTAGACGGCGAAAACCTGGCCGAGGCGGGCGATGCTCACCCTGGCGCCGCGGGCGCGCAGATTCCGGGCCAGGCTGTCCCTTGCCTCGTCCTCTCCGTGTACCAGCACCACCCGCCCTTCAGCAGAAAGCCAGTCCAGCAGCTCGTCGCGGCCGGCGTGCCCCGAAAAGCCTCCCAGCGTGTAGACCGACGCCCGTACCGCGACCTGGTGGCCCATTATTCGCACCTCTCTCTCCCCCGAGATGATGCGCCTCCCCAAGCCGCCGCGCGGCTGATAGCCGACAAAAATCAGCGCGTTGCGCTTTTGCGGCAGGTGGTGCCGCAGGTGATGCAAAATCCTGCCGCCCGACAGCATGCCGCTGCCGGCGATGATTATCGCCGCGCCGGAAAGCTCGTTGAGACGCTTTGACTCGTCTACGCTGCGGGTGTAGCGCAATTTTTGCGGCGCAAAGGGATCTATCCCGCGGCGGTAGAGCGAGCGCACCTCGTTACTAAAAAAGTCCTGTATCTGAGAGTATATCTCGCTGACGCGCGTGGTCAGCGGCGAGTCTACGAATACCGGCGCGACCGGAATGCGCCCCTCGGCCTCGAAACGGCGGATGTAAAAGAGAATCTCCTGGGCGCGCTCCAGCGCAAACGAGGGGATAATCACCTTTCCGCCACGATCCAGCGTTTCAGCCAGGACCTCGGCGAACTCCACCAGCGTCTCCTGAAAGGGCCGGTGAGGGCGGTCGCCGTAGGTAGACTCGCTGAGGACCAGGTCGGCCACGCGCGGATAGTCGGGGTCGGGCAGCGTCTCCTTGCGGCGGTTACCCAGGTCTCCCGAAAAAACCAGACTCTTGCCTGCCGCCTGAACCTCTATAAAAGCGCTGCCGGGCAGGTGGCCGGCGTTTTTGAAGGTCACCCGAAACGGCCCAATTTTGCGGGGGGCGTAGTAGGGAATGGGCTTGCCGCGCTCGGTGAGGCGGCGCAGCTCTTCCTCGCCCCACTGCGGCGGCTCCGCCGGCAACCCCTTGCGGCGCGCTCTTTTGGCCTCTTCCTTCATCAGCTTGAGGGCGTCTTCGAGTATGGGCTTGACCAGCTTGAGGGTGGCGGCGGTGGAGTAAACGCGCCCCTCGTAACCGCGGGCGTAGAGCAGGGGGATACGGCCGCAGTGGTCCAGGTGGGCGTGGCTCAGCAGCACCGCGTCAAGCTGGGCGGCGTCGAAAGGGAACGCGGCTGAGTTTTCTTCCTCCATCTCTCCCTGGTACGCCCCGCAGTCGAGGAGCATACGAAAACCGTCTTGCTCCAGCAGGTGGCAGCTGCCGGTTACCGTTCCACAGGCTCCTACGGTACGTAGTTTCATGCCTCAGTTTAGACCTGCTCTCAGGGGAATTTTGTCCGCCGCGCCGCAGGGCGGCCTAATAGAGAGCTTTGTAGATCGCGTAGAGACGCAGCACTCTCTCCACGTACTCGCGCGGCTCGTCGCGCGGCTGGAAACGCATAAAGTCCCAAACGTCGCCGCCGGCGGCGTCCAGCGCCCGGCGGGTATAGCCGGGGCCGCCGTTATAAGAAGAAAGAGCGCAAACCAGCAGGCCGTGACAGCGACTCAGCTGTTTGGCCAGGTAGTAAGCGCCGGCGCGTATGGCCGCCTGCGGGTCTTTTGGGCCGGCGTCACCCAAACCCAGCCGCCGCGCCACCTCGCGCCACGTCGCCTGGGTGAACTGCATCAGCCCCTTTGCGCCGGTGGGGCTTTGCGCCTCGGGGTCAAAACGAGACTCGACCCATATAACGGCGTAAAGCAGCTCGGGCTCGAGCCCGAATTCCCGCGCCGCCGCCTCTACCTGACTCCTCCAAGCCCGCGGATAATAACTAATCCAGTCGCTGCGGCTGCTGAGTCTTACCCCTCTCAGCAGGCGCAGGGCCCGCCCCCAGAGTCCCAGGTCTTCCAGCAGGGCTGCAAAGCTACGGCGACTGTCCTCGCCGCCGCTCTTCCGCACCCACCAGCGGGCTTCCCCCCAGGCCCACTCCTTTTCACCGGCCCGAACCAAATCGCGCACAAGCGGCGCCTGCGGCGGCGAGATAACGACCGCGCGGCCCGAAGGCGCCGGAAGCCGTGGCCAGGGCTTGCCAACCAAGACCGCCAGGCCGCCGCTCAGCCCCGCGTATGCTTGCTTTTGCAAATCCCCCAGGCCCAGTCTCCGCGCCAAAACCCAGAGGCGCAACTCGGCGTCGTCGGCGTAAGGCGAATCTCCTGCAGCCACTTGACGGTAAAGAGCTAAGGCATTTTCTGGCCGTCCCAGCTTCTCGTAAAGCCCCGCGGCCCGCCACTTGCCAGCCTCATCCGCGAGAGAGTAGACGGCGGCCGCCTGCTGCAGCTCGCCAAGTTGCTGTAGCGCCTCCCCCAAGCCCCTCTTGGCGGCAGCGCCCGGTAAGGTTTTATAGAGCGCCGCCGCCTGCTGGTAATCCCGCAACTTCAGCAGCAGTTCCGCCAGCCCCCAGCGTCCCTGCTCGCTTTCTCCGGCCCAGCGCCGGTAATAGGGCAAGGCCTCGCGGTAACGTCCCAAGCGCGACAGCGCCCGCGCCCGCCAGCTAACCTCTTGGGCGGGCAGGGCCGCCAGCAAAGTCTTGTACTCGCCCCCCGCATAGAGCGCCGCCATGGCCGCCGTATCGCCGCCGGCGGCTAATCCGGCCAGCGCCCTGGCCGCCCCCGCCAGCGGCAACGCCCGCGCGTAAGAAGAAACCGCCTCGGCCGTTTCGCCAGCCTTTTCCTGCAGCTCGGCTAGCGCCAACCAGTCTTGCCGGCGGTCGTCGAAAGCCGCCACCTCCGCCGCGTAATCAAGTCGTTTTTGCAAGGGCAACGCTGGCGACCCAGCCAGGCTGCGCTTGGCCAAAATTTGTACGTAGCCGTCTACCGTGGCCAGGCTTTCTAGGCGCGCCAGGTCTCCCAGGGCGTCCGCCGCGCGCCAGTCTGCGTACGCCCCAGGCAGGCGGGCGAAGGCAATACTCGCTAAGACGACCATAAACGCAACCCGTAACTTCATCCCTCACAATCTAACCGCCGCGCCGATGAAGATTATTGCCGCAGTAACTGTTCTGAAATCAAGAAGCCGCCAGGGGAGCACGTTGCGTGCGGTGGGGCCGCCGCATGCTCCTCGCCAGCGCCTTCCCGCTCGCCCTCTCCCTGCCCTACGCCTTCTCCCCGCGCCTGCCCGCAAGCGCCAAGAGCAGCGTCAAGCTCGTCGGCCCCGAAGGCGGCCAGGTGATGACGCCCGACCGCATGGCCCGCGTAGTCGTCCAGCCCGCCTCCTCCGCCGCGCCTCTCCTTAGAGAGGGGTTTGTCACTCGGGAGGCAGGGCGTAGGGGGTGGGCTTATCACGGCGCGCAAGGCGTGCTTTGGGGTTTTGGCGACGACAACAGCCCCCGCCCGAGCTCTCCCAGGGGAGGGTTTTATTTGCAGCGGTGCGAGCGCGGGCGTTACGGTGCGGCGCGGGGGCCCGGGCGCAATCCGCGAACAGGGGAACCTTGTAGCTCGCTCGTCCGGAATGATCCCCGCTTTCGCGGGGACAGGCGAACGTCTGCTGCACAACGTCCCGCGTCATCCCGGACGAGGTTGGCAGGGGCGTGATCCGGGGTCTCGGCGCTTTTCGCGACGTGATAGCCCGTGATGAAAAAGCGGCGTCGCGATGATGAGAAGGCGCGCCCGCTGCGCTTGCCGTGTTCGTGCGCGCTCCACACCTGCGCCTCCGGCCGGGCCGGTAAACTGGCTCTATGAAGTTCGCCCACCTGCACCAGCACACCCAGTTCTCGTTGCTCGACGGCGCCGCCAAGCTGGACGAGCTGATTAACTGGGTCAAGGAAACCACCGACGAACCGGCGCTAGCCACCACCGACCACGGCAACCTCTTTGGGGCGGTGCAGTTCTACAAAAAGGCCACGGCCGCCGGGGTAAAGCCGATCATCGGCTACGAAGCCTACGTGGCCGCCGAAAGCCGCTTCGACCGCACCATGCGCAAGGGCCTCGACGGCGGCTATTTCCACCTGACGCTGCTGGCGAAGGACTTTGGCGGATACCAGAACCTGGTGCGGCTCGCCAGCCGGGCCTACCTGGAAGGCTTTTACATGAAGCCGCGTATAGACCGCGAGATTTTGCGCGAGCACAACGAGGGCATCATCGCCCTTTCCGGCTGCTTGGGCGCCGAGATCCCTCAGTTTATTCTGGCGGACCGCCTCGATTTGGCCGAGGAAAGGCTGAACGAATACCTGGAAATCTTTGGCGACCGCTACTTCATCGAGATTCAAGACCACGGCCTGCCCGAAGACAAAAAGGTAAATGCGGTGCTGCGGGAATACGCCAAAAAGTACGGCCTGGGCATGGTCGCCACCAACGACGGCCACTACGTCAAACGAGAAGACGCCGCGGCTCACGAGGTGTTGCTGGCCATCCAGTCGAAGTCCACCCTGGCGGACGAGGACCGCTGGAAGTTTCCCTGCGACGAGTTTTATGTCAAGACCCCGGAAGAGATGAAGCAAGCCCTGTCCGAGTGGCCCGACGAGGTATTCGACAACACCATGGAAATCGCGCGGTTGTGCGAGGTGGAGCTGCCGGTCGGCGACAAGATGACCTACCGCATCCCGCGCTATCCGCTGCCTGAGGGGCGCGACGACAACCAGTACCTGCGCGAACTGACCTTCAAGGGCCTTTTGCTCCGTTACCCGCAAAAGGTCACCCCCGCCCTCTACCGCGCCTACCTGACCAGGCTGGAAATAGAACCGGCGCAGGACGACGCCGAGCTGGTGCTGCAACTGGCGCGCCTCGACAAGAAAACGCGCGACGACGCCGACTTTTTGCCGGACGTGCGCGGCGTGCGGGAGTGGGACGGCTGGGCGATTCTAGCCCGCGCCGAGTACGAGCTGGGCGTGATAGAGCAGATGGGGTTCCCCGGGTATCTGCTGATAGTGCAGGACTACATCAACTGGGCCAAAGACCACGGCATAAGCGTGGGGCCGGGGCGCGGAAGCGCCGCCGGCAGCGTGGTCACCTACGCCATCCGTATTACCAACATTGACCCGCTCGAGTTCAACCTGCTCTTCGAGCGCTTCTTGAACCCCGCCCGCGTCAGCATGCCCGACATCGACACCGACTTCTCGGACGTGCGCCGCGACGAGGTGATCGACTACGTGCGCGAGCGCTACGGCGAGGACAAGGTGGCGCAGATAGCCACCTTCGGAACGCTGGCTTCGAAGGCCGCCCTCAAGGACGTGGCCCGCGTTCACAACCTGGAGTACAAGCGGGCCGAGGCTCTGGCCAAGCTAATTCCCGTCAAGTTCGGCAAGCCCATGCCCCTGGCGCAGGCCACCGAGCAGATACCCGAGCTGAAGGCGGCCATGCGCCAGGACGAGAGGGTGCGCGAGGTGCTGGAGATTGCGCAGCGCCTGGAAGGGCTCAACCGCCACGCCTCGGTGCACGCCGCCGGCGTGGTGATCGCCGACGAACCGCTCACCAATCTGGTGCCGCTAATGCGCGACACGCGCGGCAACGGAGTGGTAACGCAGTACGACATGAGCTCGGTGGAAGCGCTGGGCCTATTGAAGATGGACTTTTTGGGGCTGCGCACGCTCTCCTTTCTCGACGAAGCCAAGCGCATAGTCAAGGAGTCCGCCGGGGTGGAGATAGATTACGACAGCCTGCCCCTCGACGACCCCAGGACCTTCGAGATGCTGGGCCGCGGCGACACCAAGGGCGTCTTCCAGCTCGAGGGCACGGGCATGACGAATACCGTCAAGGCCTTCAAACCCGAGCGCCTGCACGACATCATCGCCATCGTCTCGCTTTACCGCCCGGGACCGATGGACAACATCCCCACCTATCTGCGCCGTCGCCACGGTCAGGAGCAGGTTAGCTACAAGGAGTTCCCCCACGCCGAGGAGAAACTAAAGCCCATTCTGGAAGAAACCTACGGTATCCCCGTCTACCAGGAGCAGATAATGCAGATCGCCTCGGCGGTCGCCGGCTACACGCTGGGCGAAGCCGACCTGCTAAGGCGGGCCATGGGCAAGAAAAAGGTCGAGGAACTCAAAAAGCACCGCGACCGCTTTGTTACCGGCGCGGAAAAGCAGGGCATCCCCCCCGACGAAGCCAACCGCATATTCGACTTGCTCGAAGCCTTCGCCAACTACGGCTTCAACAAGTCGCACGCCGCCGCCTACTCGCTGATCTCTTACCAGACCGCCTACGTCAAGGCTCATTTCCCGGTCGAGTTCATGGCCGCGCTGCTGACGGTGGAACGGCGCAACTCGGACAAGGTGGCCGAGTACATTCGCGACGCCGAAGCCGGCGGCATCCACGTTTTGCCGCCCGACATAAACCGCTCCGGAGCGGACTTTGGCGTGACCGGCAAGGAGATACTGTTTGGCCTCTCGGCGGTCAAGAACGTGGGCGAAGGAGCGGTGGAAAGCATCTTGAAGGAGCGCCAAAAAGGTGGTCCCTACAAGAGCCTGCCCGACTTTCTCAAGCGGGTTGACCTGCACCACATCAACAAGCGCGCCCTGGAATCTCTCATAAAGGCGGGGGCCTTCGACGCCTTCGGCGAGCGCGGGGCCATGCTCGACGCCGTAGAAAGCCTGCTCAAGTGGGCCGCCGCGGAACAGCAAAAAAGCGCCGGCGGAGCCGTGGGGCTGTTCGAGTCCGGCGAGGTGGAGCCTTCCCTGCCGCAGCAACAGCCCCTCGAAGAGGTAATCCGGCTGCGCTACGAGAAAGAGGCGCTGGGGATTTACGTCACCGGCCACCCGCTGGAGCACTACCCCGGTCTGGCCGAGGTAGCCAGCTGCAAGCTAACCGAGCTGCCGCAGTGGTACAGGCAGAGCTCGAGCGGCTCGGGCCGCAGCCGCGTCCTGCTGGCGGGCATGGTCGAGCAGATTACCAGGCGCTCCACCCGCTCCGGCGGCATGATGGCCCGCTTCAACCTGGCAGACGCCTCGGGCGCGCTCGAGGTTGTTGTCTTCGGCAGAGCCTACGACCGCGTCACGGCCGTAATCAAAGAAGACATGCCGGTAATAGTAGTCTGCGACGTAGAACCAGACTCCGAAGGGGACTCTCTGCGGGTAATGGCGCGCGAAGTATTCCACTACGAAGACCTGCAGAGCATGCCGCAGGCGCTCGAGCTGAGTTTCGATCTCGGCCTGGTGGACGACGAGCAAATACTGGATCTGCGCAGCGTCCTCGACGAATATCCGGGAAACATGCCGGTATACCTGAAGGTGCGCGGTCCCGGCGGTTGGGTGATGCTAGAGTCGCGAGCCCTGCGGGTGGACCCCCAGGTAATGGAGGAGGCCGCAAAGTACCAGTGGCTCGAGGCCCGCTCCATCCCCGACCGCGAGGTAATCCTCGCCGGACAGCTGGGTGGAGAGCAGGGTACGGTCATACCCTTCTAGGCGCGCATGGGGCGCTGCGGAGGGCCAGCCC